>JAABUJ010000426.1_pt1 | contig 84186 bp, 79 predicted proteins | sample 5559131 | NCBI WGS metagenome assembly JAABUJ01 (sample SAMN10711875, study PRJNA513366) | rock metagenome | isolation source: Antarctica rocks | place: Antarctica: Victoria Land, Mt New Zealand nord | collected 2016-01-07 | reverse complement strand
ACCCTCTCCAACAGCTTCCAATCCAACCCCTTAACCAAATGCGTCGTGCCCACATCCCCACCCACCAACTCGTCCCGCAGCCTGACGAACGTGCCCTCGTCCATCTGGCCCAGCTTCACCATCTCCTCCAGCGCCTTGATCCGCCCGGCCATCGCATCCTCCGCGGCCGCGACGCGCGTCTGCGTGCGGTCGACGTAGCCCGACGCCAGCTTGGACCCTTTCGGCGCGGCGGACGATTTGAAGCGCTTGGCCGCGTGGCCGGAGGAGGGGGCGTTGTGGGCGGCGAGTTGGCGCGCGAAGTCGATGCTCGACGACGACGATGAGCCGGCGACGGAGCGTCTGTGGTGGGTCTCGGAGCGTTAGTGCTGGGGGGGATGGGGAGTGCGCAGGTGCGGGCGTGGGCGGCGGTGGGGGGCAAGAACGTACGGGGTCATGGGGATGCTGGAGCGCAGTCGGGAGCCGAGGGCTGCTTGCGGGGCGCCATCCCTTCGAGGGGTGGCGGCGAGAGCGTCTGTGCTGCCGTTCGGTTTTACAGTTGGCGTGTCCAAGACTAGACGGCGGAACTGGGTGTTGTTCATGGTGGGAACGGGTCCAGGACTTGTGGTTTCACTGGGGAAATTCTTGCTGCAGAGAGGTCACTGAGATAGCTCATCTGACAATCTCCTCACCAAACGAGTGATCTTCAATAGTATGAGTGTGCGCGTGTGTGCCTGGAGAATTTAGTTCCGAGAAGCACGTCTCATTGTACAAATGCTGTCTGGAGATCTACTGTAGTGATGACAAGCTAGCTAAGAACGTCACTCATGTGCTTCGGAATGTCCCGTAAAGCTAGAAACATGAAACCGCCAACTCCAGAAACCTCAGGCCACTCCGACCAGTGTCTCCTACCTGGTAATCTTCTCGAAAACTCCCATACGCTAGAGAACCATGTGCCAGTGTAGAACCCCAACTCCTCTACCTACAAACTCTCCCAGCCACCATTGTTGATATCCGCCTCGAGCTTCCTCGAAATCGTCGTCGGGATGCCGTGGTGGAGCCAGACGTTCCTCAGCAGAGCGTCGTACCGCCGCTGGTTCAGGAACAACTGCCGGTTGCGCCTCAGCCCCGGATCGACCTCCCCATGCTTGTCGAGATAAGGGGCAAACGCCCAGCTGCCCGTGTGACTGTGGAGATATAGTACGGTGCACTTTCGGATGTTGATGAATAAGCCAATACCGTGTCCGCATCTGCCAGGGTGTCAGGTCACTGAGCTCGTTGGAGAGAGATCATTGTTCACTTGGGGATATACTTACTTCTCCAGGTGCTGGTTGCAACCGCCAAGTTTTCCCTTTTGACAGCAGAACGCTTGGCTACAGAAGATGTCTCCACAGAACAAGCAGATGGTTGGGTCGACGAGCTCTTTGCCGGTGGTGGGACACTTACGTCTCATGGTTTCGTCCGTCAATGTATCAAAAGCATGAGGCAGCCCAATCAGCTCGAAAATGACAGGGTGGCTGAGCGACATTGTCCGCGTACCCGGACGCTTGCCCAAACGATTCCATGCCCAATGGCGGACCCAACCTGCGACAACGGATTGCAGCACGGTCGAAACTGTGAACTCAGTATCCAAAGAGGAACATATATCGTCCACCGTGGGAAGGCGTAGAGCACTCGTGAGCCGGTCTAACTCGGTCACATCGGTATCAGAGCTTCCCGTATTTGGGAAGTCAAGGCCGTAGCTGACATGTAGAAGTATAACGCTCTTACGCAGGAATGGCAATGCGTAGCTAGCCAACAGCCTTCGAAGTTGTTGTGTTGGGAGGGTAACTCGTTCTTTCCAACGGGCCGTGATGGGAACTTCAGCAGACGTAAGGATCCGATTCAGGAAGGAAAGTAAGGACTCGGTAGCTGTCGAGTTGCGACTTTCGCTACTACCGTGTAAGGTACTCGTCGTGTCATCTCTTGAGGCTGACAACTGCAAGAGACCTTCAGGTTCGTAGAGAAATGCAACAGCTACCTTCACAATCTCAGCAATATAACAAAGCTGTAGGACATGATGGATGTCAAGGCCGAACGCAGGTATAATGCATACGGAGCATTCCGCAAGGAAATTGAAAAGGTCCTGACTGAGAAGTGGTTGTAGATAGTCAGAATCGAGAAACGAAGGTCCTGATCCGAATATTTGGGGATGGCCAAACCACAGTTGGTGGAGCTGACGGATATGCGTCTCAGAAAACTCCGCGACGGTCTTGCTCGCTACAACGTTACGCAGTCCACCAATGGCAATGTAGGAAAAAGCTGTCTCGGATAGTATGCGCAAGTGAGTGAGTGTTTGTTGCGGTATTTTATCCAAGAGAGTGGAACCGGAAGCGGACTCAATCCCCCGCTGTGCAATCTCCGTGGCAGCTATAGAGAACCCCAAGGTTTTTGCCAGTGTGTCAGTATTCGTCAAGTCCTCCAGTGCGGGTGCACTCGCCGTGGGGTAGTTGTAACGAGTCGTCAACTGATTGACCCTAAAGGTTTCACAGAGTCTCTTGTATATACCGACTAGTTCCACCATAGCCATTGCTTGTGGGGCAATAGCATGGCTTGGTGAAGTCATTGTTAAGATGTCTTCATTGGGGAAGATTCCTGGCATCTGAAATGGGCCTGGCTGATTTGGTAGAATCGGGTTCGAATGATGTGGTTGTACAAGCTGATCTAGTTTGTTCGCCAAGGGAGGGATGATTGCCCTTGAGGCGTACGTAACGAAAAGTTCTTGATACCGAGCATTTGCCTGGTTTTGGTGATCTGCTACGGCTGACTTCTGGAACCTCGACACTGTGAGTGCAACGTGCGACTGCAGCCACTCGTTCATCGAACAATCCGTGTGCAGGACGCCCGGATACACCTCCTCCTTGCCTCTCCAAATAATCGGCAAGAAAGCATTGCCGAGTGCTTTGCATAGCGGACAAACGAACTCTTTCCGGGCCAATCGCTCGGGATGATTACGGGCAATCTGATGTGCCTGACGACGCTGGGTGGCTGCATAGTAAAGCTCGAAACATGTGTAATGCATTATATGTCCACATCCGACGGTGACAGGACCTCGTTTGACTTGTGAAGGAGGGAAGCCTTTCCCTAGCCCTTGACGCAGGGCGAATACTTCCTCGCCTGTAGCGGTGAGTTTGCGCACCAGGTTTCGATTTTCACCAGATACTCCAAAAGGGCGAATGTCATCAGCGGATCGATCAAGGCTTTTTGGAGAATCGATTGCTTCGCTGACGAATGAGGGGTCTTTGAGATCTGTCTGTCTTAGTATGTCGCTATCCTTTATGAGAGCAAATGTTCCGAAAAGACGCGCATCATTCGTTTCCTCTTGGCATAGTATGCATGTCCCACTTGGGTATGTCCAGAACTTTCGGTGTTCTTTCTTAGAGTCCGGTTCTTCTGAGTCATCAACGGCCGGGTCTTCGTCGCCCCAGTCTATATCCCCTTGGTTATCCAGAAATCTCTGTTGTTGCTGCTGAAACTGTGCCATGACCTTCGCTTGACGTTCTAAAGCTTGCTTCTTCTTCCGTTCAGCATCATCCCCTGCAGCACTGGCTGGGGACTCGGTGTCTATTCTCTCTGACGGAACACCGAATGTTGCGCAGATGGATCTGTATTTCCTTGGTCGTTTCTGCTGGAGCCGTCGAAGGGCGAGGTGAATCTTTGGGGCGCAGGATTTGAGTTCGTCCAAGAACAATAATGCTTGGAGAAGAGCAAAGATTGTAGGGTGTCCAGGTATCCCAACACTTACAGATTTAGACAAGGCGTGAAAGGTGAAGGACTGTAGTGATTCTTCCGTCATCTCATCCTCGTCGGTTCTGTCCTCAAGGATGGCCAGTAGGGTGAGGTGAAGGACGACCTGGATGAAAGCTTCAACCCTTGTACTCGGTATGGTAGGGGTATAAGTCTTCGCCTGTACCGCGTATGCTAGTGAATAGTATATTATCTGGGCAAAAAGGGGCGACATCGTGAAGGCTGCGAGATCCGCAAAGACTCCTGAGTTAATTGGTCGAAGTTTAGGTTCGTAGACGACGGCCGAAAGGGGCTTTCCGGTTGTCTTTGCCTTCCACGATCGATAGACATTTTCGGCTTCGTCACGCTGATTTTTGCTGTAGTGCGCGATATAAGGATCAAGTTCTTCGAGAAATTCTTGCGCTAGCTCGAATGTCCCAGAATCCGAGAGACTTTCAGGCGATCGGAAGTTTGTCATTTCATCCAGAATATCCTGAAACTCTTCGAGGTCCTGGAACTTGTCCGCCAAACGTCCGCACAAGTCCGAGAAAGACAACGGTTTGAAGCAGAGGATATGCACGATATCCTTCCTGATAGCAAGAGTCTGTGGATATGGTTCATCTTCAATCGGCTGCAGGGAGGTCCTATCGCTGAGCAACACAATCAAAAGATGTATCAGATCCTCCGCAACATCTACAAGCTGAGTGTCCTCAAATCTAGGCCGGAATCCGTAATTGCCCTTTATCCAATCGGCCAGGCCAAACCTATCGATCATCGATGCCAGAACACGGTTGGGGCTGCATGTAACCAGCGCAGTCTGTAAAAGGAATATGTCGCGATGGTGGGCTAAATCGCGTTGGGATACTCCACGGTACGTAGACATCTGATGTCGAAGACTCAAGCCGTTCCGTACCCACATCCCTGCCTTCATCTGCGCCAACCATGCGCATACCCTCAAAGGGAAGTCGAACATTGCCATCAGATAGTCTTCCGGTTCATGATCCGGAATCATAGCCCTAGCTGTAGGCGGCTCTCTAAGTTCCTTGGCAGTAAAAAGCAGAAGGCTTCGTAACTCGTCGCGGGACATGCTCTTGCCACAGTCCACCAGCCACGAAAGCGTATAGTGAAGCGCATGATGAAAGCTGATGGGCTCCTTGTCCACGACAAAGTTGACCACTTCGTATTGCATAGCACGGCCCCACTCGTCCCGGTCGAAGGCGAGCGGATCCAGCGTCTTGAACTGCACCTCATCCTTGATCTCGGCTTGATGAAACCGTTTACGCTCTGCTCCGACCGAGTTTATGATCGTTGTCTTTGCAGCTAAGCGTATCACACGAGAGATACTGGCCGCATCCTCACTTCTCTTCCACCGGAAGGACTCTGCGAATTGACGGCATAGTCTGTTAATCTCGCGGGTCAAAAGAGAGGCACTAATCCAAGCGTCTGTTTCATATTCGACATGCTCTCCTATCGCTCGCGTGTTGGGGCAGATGCCCTGAGGTAGCTTCACAAGATCAAGAAATTGCAGCATGTACCTTTCTTCAGTACGAAGCTTTTCCTGTACGTACTCAGATCCAAACAGATATTTGAGGTCCATAAAGAAATGGTACATGCGCCGGTTAGTGACTGATCCAGCATCAAAGGCTAATGTAGCCAAAGGATCAACATCTTGCGGATGACCGACTTGTCGTGTAGTGAGGAAAGTGTAAAGGATCGCGATCAGATTGGTCAAGAAATTTCCTCGTTCAACCACTTCCTCAGTGATAGACGGGGTGGTCAGCATCTGCAAAGACAGATTGATTATCGAATGATCGGGTTCTCGATCAGATACGAGATAGAGCTGGGCCAGGACAGTATAAAGGCCTGCAAACCGAAGTCCTAGCACTCGCTTGAATTGCGGAATCGTGACCACGGTACTGATGTACAGGTCACGAAGATCCGTTCGAGCTTTCTTCCAAAGTCTCAGATCAAAGAGAATCATCCAATCGAGTCTTACACGCTGCCAAATGTCTTCGTACAGCGGAACAGTATCTCTGGTCGTGTAGCCTGGGGGCTTTTCAAGCCAATATTTTGCGGGTCTTTGGTGACTTATTCGGGCTTTTTGAGTGGGTGTTTTGGGGATTTCTATTGTTACTTTCGCGAGAACACTCGGAGGTAAAAGCGGATCACTATTGTCGGAGTCTGACGACGTTCGGGTTCTCTGCCGTCGTCTCCGGGGCTGAGGCGGTGGAGGAGGGGGAGGAGGGGGAGGAGGGTAGCCGGCATAGGTTGCCTCGGACACTTCGGTCTCATCTTCGGGTTCTTCTGCTGTCTGCATGTCCAGATCTTCATCCTCAACGCCATCCCTCATATCGAGATCCAATAGCATGTCGTCTTCTTCGTCCGCTTCTATCATCTGGCTATCTACGTCCTCGTCGCCATCGTTATTGTCATCATCGACCAGATCTTCATCACTTTCTTCATTCATTACCCGTGCTACCATCGCCTCGTTTTGGATGGCTTGAGCGAATATGAGCCGCCTGTCCTGTGATGCTTCCTCCCTCTCATGATCGTCAATGCCACTTCTACCAGGAGTTGCATTGCAAGCTTCACTGCCTGTCCGCCAGGACTTGAGAATCTCCTCGCATATTGTATGTCGTAGAATGTCGTGGTCCTTACCGATGCTACAGCCGGCAATGTCCACAAGCCATTCGATAATTGTGCCGCACATCTGCTCTCGAAAGGTATCTCTTGCTGAACGTATCGTGACGGTGACCTTGATATCCTCGATAATCTTAGCTATCTTGAGCAACTCCTCAATGTCCTTCGAATATCTGACGACGCTGCGACCCATATCGTTCACCTCATTCGCCTTTTGCAACCCAAACCTCATGGTGTTCCTGCAAGCGCGCGCCAGTTGATTCTTGACTTCGTCCACGGTGTGCTTTTCGTCATTCCACAAAAGCAGCGCGTATTCTGGACTATCCTCGACAGTCTCCGCATTGTCGTACCATTTGGACGTCAGGCGAGAGAGCCGCTCATCGTGCCTGATGCTGTCCACCGACTTCTCTGAACGTAGCCGTTCCGGTGAGCACGATATTACATCGCACATGTAGTCTATTGTCCGGCCGATAGTGATTCTGATGCTCTCAGCCAGATCCTGCGGAAGTTGCGCCGCTTCACTTGATTCCGTGTAGGGGCGAGACTGATCTGCCGTATGGATGGCACAGTTGACCGGTAATCTCCATGCTTCAGCATCGCCACAGTCGCAACAACCGCTGTTTCCTGGAGATACGCTAACGTAGACCATATGATGTAAGTGATCCGAAGCATCGAAACATTTGCTGCAGAGAACGCATGTATCGTCAAGCGTGCAGGTTTTGCAACGGTATGTTGCTTCACCACTCTTGAAAATATGCCCACACGGCTTGCCCCTCGCCGCTTCGGTGTATTCGGCTCCCTCGACTGCACCCTGCGCTTCTCTGAGCTGCCAACTGTCTGGCGGGCCATGTGGGAAAAGTAGTCGCAAATAGTCGACATTGTGGCAGGTAAGGGAGCTGAACAGGGATTCTAAAAGGTGCTGACTGGCGTGATTATCATATCGGTTGCCATGCTCTCTAGGATGGTCCCTCAGAACATGGCAGAGCTGTTGGTCGTGAGCCGTCAATATCATTACGGCGATAAGATTCGACGCTGCGCCAGGCTTTCACCGAGGGAACGGCGAGGCGCCTTTTTGTTTGTCAGGGTCTTTGGGTCCACAGCGAGACTCGGTTTCGGTGGTTGAGCTACTGCAGACTTGATGTACGTATCCAGGTTAGCTTTCTTGTAAACCTGCAGTTCGTGCGGCGTAAGTCTGTGAAGGCACTATTGTACCGCACGGTAAGTAAAGTACGATCAAGCTTGGGTGCGGTACTCGTAACACTGCACCTTGCCTTAAAGAGGTGAGAGGTGCTGATGTGCCACTGCAATGACGGTCGTGGTCGGGAAAATAGAAAGACCGATGAATGCAAACGAGCCGATAACCTGATAACGATAGCCTCTTTAAGGCAACTGGGGTAGCACCTAAGTCTTTGTTGAATCTACTGTTCATTCATCCCTAGGAGTGCTCCCCGCATACGGAATGTACTACTCTTCTGTGACTTACATCCACATCATTTCTTCCAAGGGGATGATAATAACTTTGCTAAACCTGACTTCAAAGATAACAGCCGGTAAAAGAAGGCTTGGTCAAGGTCCTCCACAGCATCGGCGGATTTTATGCGCACTGCTTCGACTCGGTTGAAGGAAAACAGAAGGTCGTTGTTGTTGCTACCGTCAAGGTCCTACATCTAGGCTCATTCCTCATTATCCACCCTGAAAGGAGGATGCAAACAAGCCGGGGGGTAGTGTTGGTCATATCCGCTTAAAGAACGTCGGGACTTCGAGTCTGGCTGAATGCGTATATGCCTGTTACAGTCACCGCCTGCTGTCAATGACGTAGACTGTCGATTCAATTCTTTGTATGATACAAGAACTCTTTACACACAAGCCCTCACACATCCACCCGTCTCTCCTAAAGCCGAAAGCAGCCCACCCCCTTAACTCGTCGCACCAGCCCTTATTCCTGCTCGATGTACTTGTGCCGGATATCCTTCCATTGACGCTAAGCCAACAGATTAGCCACCTCCTTCAACAACTTCACACCGGAAATGCAACGTACGCCCCTGTTAACGCTATCCCAGATCCTGTCGGTGGCGGTGTCGAAGGCTCTAGATGATCACCTTCGTAAGACAAGACCCAATACCCAGAATCGCAATGACGGCAATGCAATACTCACATCTCGAACGCGAAGGCCGAGAGAAAGACCGCGCCGAGAAAGACATAGTTCCTCCGGAAGACGGAGCTGTTGTCAGGGTTAGCGGGGATCGGCACAGTTGGTGTCGGGCAAACGTGCTTGTAGAGACCAGACATTAACTGCCAGCATAAATGGTTAGCGAAGAATGATAGGCAGCGGTGGACAACTTACACTCGCCATCTTGACAGTTGCCGACGGAGCCCGATGTTTTAACGGTGTGGTTTTCAAGGCCAGGTAGTCAGAGACAGCGATGTCCGGAAGCGGGAATCCGGCCACGGGATTTGCCGCAGGCTGGGCCGTGCTTCTTCAGACATGACTAAGCCAACGCACCTCCCCGACATTAACACTCTCACCACCGACATCAAACCTCCCCTTCTCCAACCGTCACCCTACCTATCCTCTATCACAGAAGATGAATTGTACGTCAGAAGCAGGAGCCAGAACAATTTTCCTCGTCCCCTGAACCCCCAACCACTCCAAAACCTCAACAACCAACCCACCCCAAGTCATCTCCTCCCACCTCCATAGCACCCACCCCCCCCCACCATCCCCACCATGTCCCCCCCCACCGCCGCAGACACCACTACCAAATCCGGCATAACCACCTCCTCATCCGGCGAACGACACATCCCCTCCTCCACCCGCGCCGACGGCACCACACGCAAAGAAATCAAAGTCCGACCCGGCTACAAGCCGCCCGAAGACGTCGAAGTCTACAAGAACCGCACCGCAGCAGCATGGAAGACGCGCGGCGCAGGCGGCGTGCCCGGAGCGACCGCGGCTGCGGACAATGACGAAGATCAAGGCGGGGGCGCGAGCAACAAGAACGCGAAGCGGCGCGAGGCGCGCAGGAGAGCGAAGGGGGCGGACGATGCCGATGCTGATGGCGATGCGAAGGGGGCGAGCGGGCTGGCTACGGGAGGGAAGGGCGAGGACGGGGGCTCGGGAAGCGTGGAGGCGAGCTCGTCGGGGAAAGGAGGGAGCTGGCGAGCGTCGAGTAAGGAGGGCGGGTATGTGGAGGCAGAGGTGATGGACCCGGAGGCGGAGATGGAGAAGCAGGCGCGGACGCTGCGGAAGAAGTTGCGGCAGGCGAGCGAGTTGCGGGAGAAGCGGGAGAAGGGGGTGAGTTTGCTGCCGGAGCAGTTCGAGAAGGTCATTAGGATCAATGAGCTGATGAGGCAGCTGGATGCTTTGGGGTTAAGTCCGGAGGGTGAGGGGAGGGGGAAGGGGTAGGTGGATGCCCGGGGTGCGGGGTGCGGTGTACGGGGCGTAGGGCTTGGGGGGGTTGAGGTTGCTGGTGGGGTTTGGCGTTGTTTTTGACTTGCTATTCTGTGGATTCAGGGGGGGGGGGGTGGGTGTTAGGTAGTTGCACGATGTGCTGGGTGATATGGGCAAAGCTCGATAGACGAGTTGCGTTAATGCAATCATTGTTTTACATCTTGGTCTCTCGTCCCAGGTTTATGATACGAAAGCCCGATGTCATAGATCTGTCCGTGTACTGGGACAACCACGCACCTCGCATGACCTGGTGAAGCGCGAGTCTGAAGTAGCTCCGAATGCAGCACATGTTCATGCCACGGACTGACGGGTAGAGATATGTAGTCTGGTGTCGACCGCACTCTAGAGGCAAGGTCATCATTCGTGTGTTCCGGTCAGCATTGTGTCTCATCACGAGCCGTGTTAATAGTTCGAAATTCAAACAATGTTCCATGGTAAAAGACCGCTACGAGACTCTTCGTCGGTCATTCATAGTATTTTGGTCAGTATCATCTATGACGCCAATGGAACTGGCTTCCTTTTCAGCATAGTCCAAGTCTTCTCTTGCGTAAAGGACTCTAATCCAGTATCGAACCGCCCATCCGCAGCAGCCAACCTTTTCACTACATCCCTCGCCGCCCTGACGCAATCGTTCAGACCGACGCCCGTGTATGAATTACCCGCGACTCGTAACCTGCCCTTGAATTGTCTTTGCAAATCTCTGCTCGCGTCCCCCATCCTTTTCTCGTGCCCTACCGTGTACTGCGGGATGCATTCTTTCTGTAAGCCGACATGTATGCTAGCGGGTGTGTCGGTGATGTTGAGATGTCTCCGGAGGATGTTCAGAGCCATGTGCGCTCCTTCGTCCTCATCTGGGTAGGATTTCCAGCCGTCCCACCAGTGTCCGCCAAGCATGACTGTCAACTTCGTGCCCGGTACGGAGTCTTGGCCGATTGTTGCGTCCGAGTCGAAGACTACGCCGAGCGCGCGCTCCGGGTTTTGTTCAAAGGGGATTGAGCGTGGTATCAGATAACCGAAGCCGTGGACGGACAAAAGGTTGGGATTCCTGAAGAAAAGGTTGACGACCATCACGGTGACGGAATGTGTAAAAGCCAGGGGTCGGACGATGGGATCGCAGATGAACGCCATTTTCCTGGCCGATAGCGTTGAGATAACATGAGTATGGGTATAATCTTTGCCATCTGGGGATCGGGCCTGTGGTGATGGCTTCTTTACTCTAACCTGTAGGAGCGTGCTTCAGCGGCTGAATCTGGGTGTATGGAGAAAAATACTTACATTCAAGCCACCACTTCTCTCGTCAAGCTCAATTCCGCTGATGGCGGCATGTGTCTTGACACGCACGTTCTTAGTCTTCCTCAACCTAGCCTGCAGCTGGTTCCCTAATTGCCCGAGTCCCCGTTTGAAAGTATAGACACTAGCATCTTTTATAACGGGTCTCAGTGACCGCATACTTTCCTTCGTCGCTAATTCCTCAATCAGTTCAAGATCTGAACTCTGTACAAATCTTGACCTGGTCTTCCAAATCTCGATCAACGCGGTTGTGATGCTCCCATGGTGTCCCTCCATCCACCAGAGCATCGGCTGAATGCTTTTCACACTTAGCTGCCAGACGTCACCAGCGTATATACCATGCAACACTGCTGAGACAATATTATTTGCCATGTGTGGACTGACTCGTCGCGAAAGGAAAGAACCAATGGACTCGTCTGGAAGACTTGAAGGTCTGGGTGCTTGAAAGGCCTCCAAAATCATGCTAAGATGTGTACCTCTCCAGACTGGCTCAGTTAAAAAGCTATAAGCCTGGCTAAAGAGACCGTCGCCAGGACCAGGCATGCGAACGAGGTGGTCAGGATAGTAGATGAAGCGGTTCTTGGACGCGTGGGCGGTTTTGGAAGTCGTGAGCAAGTCTTCCGTCAGACCAAGCTGATGGATCTAGTACGTGTGATCAGCGAGACTCTGAGACATGAACAATCACCACACTCGTACTAAATCTAATGTGAGAAAGCCACTGGGAGTTTTGGGCCGTAGCGTCCGCGGGCCCTGCTCGAAGACTACCTGCCCATTGCCAACGTCGATGTGCTTTGAATGTAGCCAGCCACCGAGCCTAGGGCTACCTTCGTACAGCGTGATCTTTGCGTCCGGGAGCTCTTGAGACAGGTAGAATGCGCTCGCGAGGCCAGTGATGCCTCCGCCAAGCACTGCAACGTCCTTGACCTCATGATTCCGTTGTACAGGTGAAGGTGTGGAGGAGTAACAACGGTGTCGTGGTATGCTTGGGCATCGCGACGCTGGATAGCAATGCCTCATCAGTAGATCCACCGTATGTTCATTACTCCAAAGACGCATGCTTGCAAGGTTCTATGACCCTTATCGCGCTTTCCAGCCATGAGCAATCTTCCCTAGATCGTCATCCGAAGGTCTCCTGTACATAACGTTATTAGCACGACGGGTGAATGATATTCCGCGCCCGTACTTATTGCGGTCTCGTGAACAGAGATACCTTTATGACAGCTGAAGTGTTTGGAGAGGGCTGTAGAGGGTTGTAAAAATGATTCAATTATGACTTTTGTTGAAGCGTGTGAACTGTACACCCACGCAGAAGACATTGGTTCTATGGTGACCCTTATATCACTACGCTGCGCCATCACGGAACGCCAGGTTATTAAATGAAGTAAACCAAGTACTGTACAATGACCAGGATACCCAGATCAAAGAACGCCGCGCACCTGAACCATCCCAGAGCCTGAGATCTAGACGGCTCTTTATTTGTCAATCTAAGTAACGAGTTCGGCACCGAGGCTGGAAGGCTGACTGGAACTGGCGACGACGCCAGGTACGATCAACTCTTCCTCCGCACCATCGTCGGCGATGAACTTCCTCTCACTAACATGCTCATCCTCCTTCCCGTCGTCGGCAACCCAGACCTTATCGTCGAATTTGCCTCTCTTCTGGCCTTCTGCATGTTTGTACGGACAATTTGGATTTAAACAAGGATTGAATCGGCACGGAATTCTGACGTGCGTAAACTTGCAATCAGACCTCGTACAGTCGGCGCCGTTCCGGCACATTGGTGTTGTGGGATGTCGAAAAGGGCAAGCCGGATTGGTGCAATTGGGGAAGAATTTGCAGTCCTGCTCGGATTGGTGGTTGGCTTTCTGAGCAGGGGATGGATGGCGACCAACACATTTCTTGTTCTTGCAGGCAGCGCCGAACGGGCAGTGGTCCGTGACATCCACCGTAGTCCCTGGAGGTGCGGCAGGGGACTGATGTGCGAATGGACAATCTTTCCGTGTACATGTCAGGTTGAACTTGCATATGACGTCTGGATCCGGTTCGCCAGATATCTTCTGCGAACTTTCAACTTCCATTGATGAGGATACTTCGTCATCGGCTTGTGCTTGCCGCGGCGCTGCGTCCATCGCCACATCTTGGCGGTCCCGATTATGGAGACCGGCTCCGTTTCGCTGCTGAAAGGTCCTATTGGCGTTGTTGTGCTGTTTTTGAGGCTTGCCCTCAATCCGCTCGAAGAGAGACCTTCCCGGGGGTTGCTGCGATGGGGAGCCATTTTGAAACGCAGGGTTGATCGCAGGTTGAGACATGCCGGGCAAAAACATCTGCTGTTGCTGAGGCGAAAGTATTTGCGTCATCAATCGTGCCTGTTCCTCATACATTGCGAATAGTTGCATCTGCTGTTGTGCCGTCATCTGCATCAGCGCACCGGCAGGACCCCCGTTTGGCATCCCTCCGTTTGGCAGTCCGATCGGTCTTCCGTTCAGCATTCGCGTGTGAGGGTTCATAGCATTGCGCGGACCTTTTGGTGGTTGTCGGCTGTGACTGTTTATCCGCTCCGTGCCATGTTGAGGTCGTATGCGGTGGAGAGGAGCGTCTTGCGACCGTTCCATAGCTTTGGAAAGCTGACCGATGAGTCGCTTGTTGTTGCCGCGTCCACCGTTTCGCATCGCCTTCGGACCTGTAGGGCTGCAAATATCAATCAGTAATAGGTCTCGTGATCGCTCACCACCTCATTCCTACGTACATGCTGCCCTCCTGTGGCCCGTCCACGACATCGCCCATCTCGGCGTCCTCATCCCCTGCGCTGCCTGATTGCCTACTACCTCTCCGGGAACCTTTCATTCCCGTCTGCTCGGTATGAGATGTTGAGGCCTGAGCCTCTGTCTGCATCGCAGGCGCACCAGCCTGTGTCGCAGAATCTTCATTGATATGTCTGTTGAGAACCTCCACCTGCTCAAACAACCAGCGAGAAAAATCAATCGCCCCTGAATCATCGGGTCCCAAGTTGAGTAAATCGTTGGAAAGCTCGGAGGCGATCTGATCTTGCGTCTTGCCATTTACCAGCATGAGGATGATGTACTCCGATAGTGCCGAATCGTCAGCTCCGCCCATGCTCCAGCCAACTTCAACCAGCTTAGGCTGAACGACATTATTGAGAGCCTCGGCGAGTGGCGTGTTGAGAGTGACCTGGACGGCCATGGTGGGGGAGTTGCAGATGGTGGCTGTGAGGAAATTGCAGTGCAGTGATGGCGTGTGAGCAAAGTGGGGAGCAGTCAAGTACACGGATATGGCGACCAAGGAATGGCTGCAGTAGGACTAATCAGGCAAAATTCGAAGTTGATGATTCTGGAAGGGCTTCTGTGGAACGTTGCGTCGGAGACTGACAGGTGGTTGGTAAAGGGTTGAAGCGTATGAGTTACGGCACGATAAGTTTACCTACGATGTTGAAAGAGGGTTCGGACGGTAGCTTGGACTATGGCGTACCGTATGAACCGTATAAGCAATTCGGAGCTAAGAAATCTTAATCCAAGATGGAAGATTAGTCAGCATCAGTCGATCCACCTTTCCGCTTCAACCCCACCGCTTCCGCTTCGCTTCTCTTCGACCGCCATCTCCTGGGTCCTGACAGGCTGATGCTGAAAATGATGATGATGATGATTGGAAGCTGCAGCGTCTTATACATGTACATACGAAGTACGCATATACCTTATCTTATCTGCATATACCTGCATAGGTAGAGTAAGGTATCCATCGCTACTTTACCTCACCTCACCGTACCTTACGGTGCCTACCTTAGGTATGTTCTAAAATTACAAAGTACCTACCTAACCTATACTTTATCAGGCATATGTCTTACCCAGATCCAGATGAGGTAATCTGTGGGGAAATATCAAGCGCGGTCAAGTTGATTTCTCATTCCTTCCTTCCCATTGCGGTAATTTATGTGCTTGCATGCCTTGTTGTCACGTCGATCGAAGAAGAAGAAGAAGAAGAAGAAGAAGTGCAGAAGTGGCAGAAGTGCAGGAGTGCATATAAAGTGGAGCACGGCCTTGGAGCAGCGAGGCTTAGGGTGACGTTGAGGCGGAGAGGATAGATGAGAGATGAAAGAGGATATTCTTTGGCACTCCTCTTCACTTCGAGTTCATTGCCTTGATCTGTAGATTTCTTGCGACCATTGCGACTTTGCAGCTTCACCATTTCACATCTCATCTTTACGGACTGTGTCTTAAGATAGTGAATAAGATTCGATTGCAGAGACAAGTGTCAAGATGAAGATACTCTGCATCATAACCCTACTCGCTCTCTCAGTCACAGCCTTGTGGCCAATTCCACAACATTACACGCATGGCAATTCCGTTCTTTGGTTGCCTGCAGATGTCAATTTCTATATCCAACCAAGCTTGAAGAGCACAGCTCAAGTGCCAAGTTACCTTAAAGTTGTGCGTGCTGTCAAGTGGGTAGCACCTTCCAAAATAAATCCTTGGCTCGACTGACTGCTCTTTCCACGGTAGCAACTGGATGGGACGCAGGCAATCCGACTACAGTACACCTTCCATTGACGAGATTATTCTGGACACGGCCATCGTGCGAGTGAAGCAATCCATTCTCACAGACCAGTTTACTCCCTGGAAGTTCCATCCTCGTGGTTCGTCGTTCGAACCCCAAGCATACGCATCCAAAACTTTTGTTACGAGTATTTCGATTCAGCAGAATACGTCCGCTCATTCTTGGCAGTCAGCCAACCATACCAATGACATTGACGAGTCGTACACAATCAGTCTCACTGAGGACGGCATTGTCACCATCACTAGCATCTCCTATCTTGGGGCTTTGCACGCTCTCGAGACTCTATCCCAACTATTTTACAAACACTCCGACCCTACTGCTGGGATTTATACAGCTCTTGCCCCCGTGGAGATTTCTGACTACCCCAGCTTCCAGCATCGGGGTCTGAACCTGGATATAACCAGGAACGTCTTCTCGCCAGCCGATGTCAACCATACCATCGATGCCATGGCGTCCAACAAGTTCAATCGCTTGCATCTCCATGCCACAGACGCACAATCTTGGCCTCTTGAGATACCTTCTTTCCCAGAGCTAGCAGCCAAAGGTGCTTATCACCCCGATCAAATATGGACCGTACAGGACCTCCAAGACGTACAATCTCACGGTCTTTCCCGCGGCGTATCTGTCTTCCTCGAGATCGATATGCCTGGCCACACGGCATCCATCGCAAAGGCCTACCCCGAGCTCATTACCGCTTGTGATGAACAGCCAGACTGGTTGACCTACGCCGCCGAACCACCGTCCGGTCAGCTGAAATTGAACTCGTCGGCCGTGTTCCGCTTCGTCGATACCCTCTTATCCGATCTTCTACCTCGCACTACTCCATACTCCTCATATTTCCACTCTGGTGGCGACGAAGTCAACTCGAACGCCTACCTCTTCGACGAAACTGTACTTTCCAACGACAGCTCCACCATCCAACCCCTCCTCCAGACATTCTTCTCCCAAGTCCACGACAAAATCCGCGCGGGAGGCGCCACCCCAATTATATGGGAAGAGATGCTACTGGATTGGAACCTCACCCTCGGGCCGGACGTCCTCGTCCAAACCTGGCGCAGCGACGACGCCCTCCTACAGACCGTCCAAAAAGGCTTCCGAGCCCTCGCGGGCAACTACAACCACTGGTACCTCGACTGCGGCTTCGGCCAATGGCTCGACCCTGCCCCGGGCTCCTACGTCATCGCAAAACCCTACGCCGACTACTGCTCTCCCGTCAAGAACTGGCGCGAGATCTACACCTACGACATCCTGGCCGGCATCCCGCCCGACCTCGCTCATCTCGTCGTCGGCGGCGAGGTGCACATGTGGACCGAGAAAACCGATCCCGTCAACTTGGACACCATGCTCTGGCCTCGTGCCGCCGCCGCCGCCGAAGTCCTCTGGAGCGGCAGCAGAGACGCGGGTGGGAATTTGAGGCCGGTGGCCAATGCGACCCGGAGGTTGGCCGAGCAGCGGGAGAGGCTGGTCATGCAGGGGGTCCGAGCGGGGCCCGTCCAGATGGTGTGGTGTTTGCAGAACGAAGGCGGTTGCGCGCTTTAGGTACGACGGGGCGAGTGGGGGGTTTCATCGCGTGCTTTTGACTATGGTGATGACGAGACGACGAACGACACGGGCTCACGACGCAACGCAACATAGCGGAGCGTTTTGCTTTTGTCTCTTTTAGCGATGAGCGTCCATCGGTTGGTTTATGAGCTGGTCGATGACGGTCAGGTAATGTGTAATAGTCCATGTTGAACAGCGGTCGCCCAGCTTGAGTAGGAAAGAGGCATAATTGGGATAGAGAATACGCAATGGCTAAGCTCTCGAATCGCTCGCACTTCTATCGTGAAAGAGTAAAGTTATGCATGTGCCAGTGATTGCGGACACATTGCGTGCTCACACGAAAACTCTTTACAAACCTTGACCCGGCGCACGCAAGATACACCTTACCCTAAGGTAGACCCGCCAGCTAGAGACCCCTCCACCTGCACAGTCTATCCGATCATAACCCTCCACCGAACTCCTTCTTCTCAACAGACAAGGATGTCCATCTGCGAGACCTAAACCGCCCACGCCGATCAACACAGCCCATCCGAACCCTGATCCACTCCGACTGTCACCGAACAAACGATCCGAACAGGTTCACTACCACGTGCTCCCGCGATACCTTCGAACGGAGACTCGACCACCAAGCGAGATGCTGGGCACAACATCTTCGCTACGCGATGTCGCATCAGTACGGTATGTCGTGCGAGAAGACAGGGAAGTGGTCATTAGGAGTCCATCCGGAGACGACAAGCGGGTGTAGATCAGTCACGATTGTTCTCACGCATCACACGCCAGGAAAGGAAGACCCGACCCGTTCCCTTCCCTTCCAACCCAACCCAACCGCGAACTCCACACTCCCAAATAAAGACCGTCATCGAGCGCCCAACCCGCACCTCAAGAACCCCACCCTTCACCCCCCTCACGCCTCACCCCGCCCCGCCTCACCCTTGTCCCCACCCACCCCCACCTCCCAAAACCCCACCCGCACCCCGGCCCCAGGCTGCAACACAATCTCCGCCTTCAAAAACTGCTCCCCCTCCCCCCAATACCTGTGCACCCCTTCAAATCGCTGCAGAATCCTCACAACCGTATACCCCATCTCCGCCAACGCAAACCCCTGCCCAACACAAATCCGCGGCCCGCCATTAAACGGAATATACTGCCAGCTCCGCGGCGCCCACCCCCCTTCCCAGCGCTGCGGCGCAAAACACCCCACATCCGGAAAGCCCGCGGACGGTGGCGGATGGCGGCCGTGACGCCGCGATAGGTGAGGTCGAGGCCTGCGGGGGGTATGTGAGGACTCGGAAATGGGAGCACGGGGAGAAGCTCGTACCGAATGGTAGGTATATAGCGACCTGGGGGGCGCGGCCGCCGAGCGCGGCGATCCTGTGACTGTCTCGGATCCGAATTGCGTTGTACCATGCCGTCAGAACAATGGTGATGATGAGGACGAGAGTGCTAAAGGACATGTTCTGGAATATAGTGTCTAACATCCTGACCGACGGTCCACCTTGGCGTGACTTGCTATCAAGAGTACTCGGCTCGATCCTTAAGGTCCTATCATGAAGTTGATGAAGTTCCATACCTAAACCCTAATATATATACCTTACTCCGTAAACACATGGTCATAGAACTTTACATCTGCGCTGCAGCATCGATGTTACATCTGAGCTGCATGTACCCCGCTCTACGCGTACTTCGTCAAGGATCTCCACACAGGGTAATTCGTATTGATATTGGCATTGATTGGCTACATAACATTTCACATGTTACGAGTACGAAGTTGAGTGCCCCGGTCTGGTCTGGTTTGAAAATTAATATTATCACGAGGCTAGTGTCTATCTGATCGTGCAGTCTATTGATTGTCAGGCGTCGCGGTCGTCCATGGCATAATCAAACTGAATTCCACCGCCCAATTCTGACGCCCGCTCGTGTCCGGTGCAAAAACCGTCCTGTACCCAATGTCCAACCTCCTACCCATGATACCATGCCCTAAACCCCCATTTCAAGCTTCATCGTGTGATCAAAAAATCAGAGCTCCTCCCAGAATCCCGCAAGCGGCACCCAAGCCCCTCGCGATATTCCGATGGTTCGCGACGCCTGCTGAGGTGATCCGATGGATCTGGAGACCGGAGGTTTGTACAGTGTCGGCTACCTTTGCTGCCGCTGCTGTGGACCCTGTAGCCGCTGTCGGCGTGGGCGCCGCAGTGATCAAGAAGCCTTGCTGATCGTAACTCTTAGGCGCCGTGGAGGCGCCTTTTGGTTCGACGACAACGGTCGGAAATCCCTGTTGATCGTAACGAGTGACGGTTTCGAGCTCACCAGCTGCAGCTGAGATAGGCGGCGAGGCAGGCGATGCCAACGTGGATGAAGCGGGTGGGAATGTTTGCTATTCGGAGCGGTTAGCGTCAAGTTTTGAGGTGAGACCGGATTGGAAAGCAAAGAACGAGGGAAGCTCACTCACAGCTGCCGCATTGGGCGGAACAACTTTGCCGGAACTCGTCACCAACCAGCCGCTCGGGAGACCAGGGATTGACGTTGCGGTCACGGTGCTGGTTTGCAACGTTGTCGCGCCAGCGACCCAAGGGTACACGTTTGGCTGAGTGAAAGTCGACGAGCTATCACGGTGGGTGCCCTCGAATGGAATCGGCGCACTGTTCGACGTCGAGGTCACCGCGGGAGCAGCGGCACCTGCTACGACGGCACCACTTCCCCCACCCGGGTTGACTTTGCCCTGATCGGCCTGAATGGAACCCCAGGTGCCGCTTGCATCAGAATACCGATACGATGTGCCTGTCGAATAGTCGGTCACTGCGATGGACTTGACCTGCATAACGAATGGCCCAGCCCCGTAGTTCGTAGGACCTCCTGCCCATTCTACAAGCATTTACTGTTAGCCACAATGACGCCTGAAGGAAAGTAATGTAGTACTTACGGACAGTGCCTGGAGCGTTGACAGTGGGGTCACCACCAGCCCAAGTTCCGATCTTGATCCGCATTGGAGTCTGAGGATATTGCCCCTGAGCATTACTTGGCTCCAACGTTCTGATAGTGACACCATCGATCTGCCACACAACATGATCGCTGGTCCATTCAATGGTGTAAGTGTGGAAAGCCCCCTGGTTGTTTGGACTCGCGTGAAAGGCTCCTCTGTTGTATGTGGTCGTTTGGCCCTTGCCAAAGTAGTTGCTTTGGACCTGCGCGTTGTCGCCACCCAGCCATTCCCAGTCAATCTCGTCGAGGTCGTCGGACTGTAAGACAGCACTGCTGACGATGCCCGCACCTGGCGACGCCTTCATCACGAACTCCACACGACCAAACATGATGTAGAAGTTTGAGATCAGCAGTGGTGATTCGCCTGGGCCGGCGATGGTGAAGGATGCGCCGTCTGAGTTGTAGGTGGGCTTCCCCTGAGCAGCGAATAAGTTCGAGGGACCTTGGCTGAAGTCGATGTTGACAGATTTCCCTAGCGCCGGGTCCGGAGGACAGTTGCCTATATCCAGGTCAGCGTTCTGCCCACTATTCAGGTGGTTATGGAAAGCCTACCACCGAGTATTGGGTTGCAATCAGAGTGAGTTTGAGCCAGCGCAGGGGTGAAGCTGGTCAGGATCGCAATTGCTGCAGCAAGAGCCGTTTGCATCGAGGAAGGTCTCATGATGAGCAACAATAGTAAACTTATACAAGAGGGCGCGATAGAGAATGATCGAGTCTTCCGATGTGAGAAGAAGCCTCGAAGATGGCTTCCAACAATTGAGGTGTGGTCTAGTAACCACAGGATGAACGATCGACCAAACAAGCACTCTTGATCTCGAGTGTTTATGGACAAGGGTAACGGAAAGATACTGAAGACGGAAAGAATTGAGTCTTCTGGAAGGTCTTAAACGTGAAGTGAATGAGATTCTAACCACCGCGTTTTCCCAGCCACCAGTATGGAGTGGAGAAGGCGACGTCAGAATTAGTCGTAAGCAAATCAATAATAGCACTTGGTCCTTGGAAGGTATATTTCACTAAAGAGCGAAGGCAGACGTACTAAAAGCTGCAAGTATCCATACATACATCGAAGTGTTGTCGAAAGGAAAAGGATGGAGGCTGGTGTACGGAGTAAAAGGGTGGTTGGCCTGGGCGCCACAAACACGTTCCCATTCTCGGTTAGGCAGTTTACAAACAAAGCCTTTAGCGGCAAGAGCAGCCACACATGATACTCGTCGCTTAGTCATCCCATACATAAAGACTACGGGTAGGTAAGCTGGCACCAATTAGGCAGGAGCAGCGGCGCCTTCAACGGAAAAGCCGGGACAGAAAAGGATTTGTAACCTACCTACCTTACCTACCTTATGCAGTTGTGTACTCCGTAGGATAAGTTTACCATGTGGACTTTTGTATTGGCTACCGACCGTGAGAGAAGGTATTTCCTTCCCACCTACGAATTGTCCTAAGCTACTTCATTTCCTGGTGTATTTCGTAGGTCCATCTCTTAGACGACGCCAAACAGGTTCACAGGCAGCCGGCCTGGAAGTGTGTTGCAGAGTGAGCGTGCAGTGTGTTACTTGATCGGGCACCAGTCACGAAAAAAACCTCGAGTGACAGAGCTACATACCAGGGGAGCCTGCCAGAGAAGACTCGCAGTGCAGTCTTTGTTGAAAAGGTGCCATAACGGTCTCCGTCCTGGGATGGGCCCGTCTCCAGATCAAGTAGGCCCCTTTACATCTAACTTATACTTGACATCCGCCCCATACGTCGTACCTCACCTTAGTTTTGCCCTGCCGGCGGCCTTTGCCTGCTCAGTGTCCGCCATGCTTTGTCCAAATCCACCACGAGTCTGTTTCCGCTCATCTTTCTGTTGGAAGGTCCGAAGCGCTTGGCGACTGCCTGGATCATCGTTCCAAACCAATAGATCGTCAAAGCCGTGCAGGACTGCTGTGATGCACGTGCTGAATTATCCAGACTCCTCCAGGTAAGGATCTAAGGAAGTGTATTGCTCTGTTTATTTGGTTCCATTGACATCAAGCTTCTCCATCGCTTCGTCTACGCCCGTTCCCAGATTTACCTGGTCTTTTAGTCTTCCTTCCACAGAACCGTCTGGTAGTGCCTGGACGCCTTGTGCGGCTCCAGGGTGCTTACTCCCTTTATCTTTGACTTTCTTCTCTTTCTTCTTCGTCTCTGGTGGTGGGTAAGCTTTCTTTTCTATATCTTGCCATTCGGAGGAAGCTTGGAAGTCTGCTTGGATAGGTTCGAGAAGGGATATCAGTGCGTTTGCCACGCCGTTTTTAAGGAGTTGTGGGGTTAGCTAGATACTGGTTAGCAATCCATGATATGATACCTTTCCAGTGAAGGAAGGCTATGAAACATTGCTCAGTACGTCCGGGGAAGTTAGGGTAGAACGTACTTTGTCGGCTTTGTAGTCTTCTTTCAGGGTCTCAATGTTCGAATAGGACAATGTCTCTCCTTCCCCTTCTCGCCTCTCTATCAGGAAATTGGCATTGCCTTCGTGTTTTAATGCGCCGATCGGCAGCAGTACATACTCCACAAATGAGATAATCCCATTCCCATCTACTTCCTTCGGTACAGCATAGGCCTTCTTCAACTTCTTCTTGACCACCTCGGGAGTATCTAGTAGATCGATCTTCGAATCCGGATCCGATGCCGACATCTTCCCTCCTGCTAAGCCCGGCACCATTGGATTCATAAGGTGTGCCCTCTCCTTGTACCCAATCCGTGGTAATGTCTCTGCCGCCAGAGTAAATATCTTTCTCTGATCCACGCCCCCGAACTGCGCATCCACCCCCAGATGCTCCTCGTCCAGTGCCTGCATGAGCGGGTAGATGAGCCCGCTCAGTGTCGCATTGGCAACCTGCTTCACCACCTCCGCGCCTGCTTTCTTGGCGTCATGTTCCGTCACCATCGAGCTTAACCTGAACAGATCCATTGTATATTTCGACGATAATTGGTAAGAACTCCCGAGCACGAACTCGAGACGTTCTATAGGCACGTTGATGGATCTGAGGAGAGACGTGATCACATATCTGTAATACTCGGCGCGAAAGTTGACCAATTCGATGGGAGCTTTGAGGTTGTCCAGGAAGCCATGGATATCAGCGAGCAGGACTTTGACCGTGCATCCGGCGCGGAGGAAGTGGGCGAGCTTCAGCATGGGGACGAAGTAACCACAGTGAGGCCGGCCTGTTGTTGCGGTACCTGCGTGGGAGCTTAGTGGATATTCCTACAACGGAGACATTCATAAAATACCCCAGTAGATTATGAGCGGTCTTTTCTGCCTCAGAATGACATCCTCTATTATGTCAGGCTTTAATACCTCTTGTAGGTTCTCCGTGATGAGTGCGATCTTCTCCTCTGCACTCATCGTTTCTGCCATGATGGGCTTGAGCAGGCCGAAAGCCGAGAAAAGGGACCGAGGTTGCGTATTGATGCCGATGATGTCCAGTGTCAAGTCTGCATATAAAAGTATGGGGGTTCACCTGTCAAGCTGGGCTCTTCGCGTGACTGCAGCCATTGCTGGTGCACAAATGGTGCACAAAAACAATCTTTTATGCACTGACAACCGCTCCAGACTGCAGTATGCTTACTAATCATTGTTATGCTGCATATCACTGTCTTATTTCGTTAATCACAGCATTGTTCTTTACTGAAAAATGGCTTCTCTTTGGAATCTTTGCGTACAGCAACTTCACCTGAACGTACCTGACTTACCTACCGTACCAAGGACATTTAGGCTGCGTTTCCCTATGACAGATGTCTCCTCATGAACACTGGGGAACGTAGAGAATGTCCAATTTGTTTGAGAGGGAAGACTCACACAGCATTCAGAATGAACATGCTATGGACTCAGGCTACCAGAACAATATGTTCAAGACAGCACTGTGACTGCATGAGTGCCCGTATTTGCATGCATTAAGCGGCATAAGATTTAGGGCATGGTAGGTACATGTACAGATAAGGTACCACAAGGTCCATGTCACTGAGGCCCGGATCGACGACGCTAAGGTACCTCATCTTACCGCACATGAAATACAGGAGCTACCTTATACCTGACATGATTAAGGTAGGCTGGCTCGGTTCGCTTAAGGTAGTTAGCTGCGCTATGTAAGGTAAGTTAGGCCGGCGGGCTCCTCGTCTGGGCCCTGTTCTCCGCTGGGGCGAGTTCCGTTGGTTACCTTAACTTACCTTAAGGTAGGTATTTTCGTACCTTGTCTATTCTATTTCTAATGTAACTCTCCTCGTAGGGAAGCCGGCTGGAATGTGCAGTCGCGAAGAATGTCCACCGGCACCCAGGAGCGCGCCTGAAAGGCCTGAAAGGCCTGAAAGGGTTGAAGTAGTAGGTGACGATGACGAGGAGGGAGAACGGTGCGCGAAATGGCTTACAGTCAAGCAATCAGAGATGGCGCTCACAGGACACAATGAGTGGACCAGCCCGTCGAGGTCCCCCAATTCAAATCGAGACAGATAGAGGACCACAGTCAGTAGTCCCCATCGTCTCCTCATGTATAACCTATCATTCCCCCACCAGACGGCTTTCCGTGATTCCGACTCGGGACCAATCTGAGAGTTATAACAAAGAAATCGCATCATAGCCCCGCGTTTCATATTCTTCAACTTTGAGACATCAGTGGGCAACCACGATATTTCAATCCACGGCAGCGTCTGCTGAGTTCCAAGATATCATGACTAACGGATGCTTGCGTTCAAAATTTCAGATCCGAGCCGAAGGTTCTCGCTGGGTCCGGTGCACCAAACCTCCCGCCATTCCGGTTCAGCTCACCGAGCCCTTCAGCGAAAAACCTTGAAATGACGGGAGATTTTGGAAATTATCGGAGGGATCTCTCTGTGCTGGAGACACCCGGTGGTGGGAATGTCCCATCTATCGCCCGACACCCACCTACGGCGGGAGTTCCCAACGTGTATATCGCACCCTGGGCAAGCAGCTCCACCGCGGTTCCTACCGGTGCTTTTCCGGGAACTTTTTTCGATGACTCGACCGAGAACCTTCAGTTGTCGCCGTCCTTTCGACCAGGCACAGGACGAGCGGGTATAAGCGATTCCCCAGACGTTGCATACTACGGAGACGAACGTCGCCCATCCGTCACAAGTGCGACCACCGTCAGTAGCCAAGGCTCCAGATCGAGCACTTCCAGAGGGGGACTCCATAAGAAGTTGACCGGTTTCTTCGGCGAAGATTTTCCTGGCCACGATACCCCCTCGCGTGGCTCACAGACAAGCTTAGTGATCAACGGCGGAAGAGAGGTCCCCGTGCAGCCGCAAAGGGATCGCAACAATTCGGTCCATACGAACAACACGGATGGCCGGCCAGCTTCTCCGGTAATCTCGCGACCACGAACACCACTGCCATCAAGCGACGTCGTCCCTTGGGTTTTCCAAGATCCTCAGGTAAGCTCACGCTTGTGTGTTTGCTTTGAAGCAATCAAGTTTGCCCCATCACGAGGAATGCCATCGCAACGATGCTTGTAAGGATTAGACCCTGCAATGGACTGCGCGCACATTTATTCTCGTTACAACAGAGAAGGAATTCTCTTGCAAATCCCGGTGTTGCACATCCATCGTCGTCTAGGATACATTTGTCAAATGTGATCAAGTCTCTTCTTGATTGCATCCCATGATCCATACTTGACTGGAGACATGTCAGTGGTGGTCACAGGAGATTTTCTTTTCGATAGTGTTTTACCAACAAGAGGTGTTCACTCCTCTGCTGGATGGCAGGTGCAATGCTGGGGTGGCACGTGCTACGGCTGCTGTGTTCTTACGCGTTGGCACTTACCCTAGAGACAATTCTCTGGAATTTCGCTGATGATAAACTCACTAGGATATATCACACTATGGCGATGCCCCAGTCAGGCAGGTGCCGACTGGGCCAGACAAACAACGTTACACCGAAAAGGAGAGTCATCCGCCTGGGACCTTATCGTCTAATGGATCTCATCACTCGCATAGGCTTCACTTCCCCGGGCATAGACATACTCGAAGCAAAGATGACCCTAGCAAGCAACTGAAAGACCCACGTCCGGTCAAGCCAGTTCCAAGCAGGGAAGATTACGAGGCTAGTTTGCGGCGATTACAAGAGGCTATACCCATCGTTGCACCGATGACCTCTCGAACTGCATTTGGTCACCGGCCTTCTAGCCCGACACCCAGCTCCAGTAGCGGTATGAGTCGTGAAGCGCCTGCTACACAGCAGAGATCTCCTGTCAACAGTAGCAGCGGAGGAAAGCGTTCTCTGCTTGACAAGCTTCGACGGCATAAAGGAGACCGCGGTGCGCCAGATTCCCTTCAAAGCCTTACAAGTTCGACTCGATCGCTGCAAGACCCTATCGGCAGGACCACCAAGGTCGCAAGAACTGAAGCGTCTCCTATGAACAGGAGCAGAGATGGCAGTGTATCAACATTCGATAGCAATGCGACCGTGAAGCCTTCTGACCTCATGCAACTCGATGCGCCATCGTCTCAGAAGAAAGAACACGGGAAGGCCTCGCATGGTCATAAGTTCAGGCAGACCAAACGTGGAGCTAGCTATGAGAACAACAATGATAAAGGTCGAAATCGATCTGTGACGCAGGAGGCATTGTGGGACCTCGACACGGACCTGAGCCACATGGAGGGCATTCTGAGTCAACCGCCACCTTCAACTCCACCCTCGAGCGGCATCTTCATGGGTGATCCCGTGAACGAAGAAACTCGAAAGGAACTGAAGGAAGCCGGCTCCGCAGCTGGGCCTGGAGCATGGGACGCGCCTGACAGCTGGGCGGTGAAGAGAGTCGCCGACGAGAATATGGGCCGGTTACGAGAGATTGATGAAGCTGGGATCCTCCAAATTGACGACACTAATAGCACACCTCATTGTGTCCGCATCTTTCGCGTCGATTCGACATTTGCGACTATTTCAGCCAACGTGAACACCACTGTCACCGAAATCCTTCAAATCCTTGGCAAGAAGTCTTTTTTGCAAGATGAGCTGAATAATTATCAGATTGTCATGCAAAAGCATGATCTACAACGGCAGCTACAAGCTGGCGAACGACCGATCGCCATACAGAAGAAGCTCTTGGTACAGGCAGGATATACAGAGGCGGACCGTATAGAAGAGGTCGGGAGAGAAGATAACAGCTATCTTTGCCGCTTTAGATTCGTGCCAACCAAAATCAGCAAGTATTATGGCTTGGACAAAGATCCCGGCTCTGGCAAAATGCAGAAGTTCAGCCATATCGATTTGCAGGGGCGGAGCCTTGTCACCATACCAATCCCCCTCTACTTGAAAGCCGCCGAGATTGTATCCATTAATCTGTCCCGCAACCTGTCTTTGGATGTGCCGACAGATTTCATCCAAGGGTGTATCAACCTCCGAGAGTTAAGGTTTATCAGCAACGAAGTGTGGCACCTCCCGCCCAGCTTGAGCCTTGCGAGTAAATTGACTGTTCTGGACATTTCAAACAATCGCCTTGAGCAACTCGAACATGCCGAGCTAGATAAGCTACAGAGCTTGGTAAGCATCAAGATGGCGAACAACAAACTCACCCACCTACCACCCTATTTTGGTCATTTCAAGTTTTTAAGAAGTCTCAACGTGTCATCGAACTTCTTGAAGGTCTTTCCAGACTTTCTCTGCGATCTGAAGTCATTAGTGGATCTTGACGTCAGCTTCAATTCCATCGGCGCGCTGCCGAAGATCGGGCAGTTGTCGACGCTGGAAAGGCTGTGGGCTACCAACAATATGTTGTCAGGTTCATTCCCTGATAACTCAAGGGGCCTGATAAACCTCAAGGAGATTGACGTCCGTTTCAACGGCATTGCGAGTATTGCCATCATAGCACAACTGCCCAGGCTGGAACAGCTAATGATAGGACACAACGCTATCTCAGTCTTCGAAGGCTTCTTTTCGAGAGCTCGGACATTACATCTTGACCACAATCCCATTACGCGGTTTCACTTTACTGCACCTGTCCCCACCTTGACGACGCTTAATATTGCCTCTGCCAAGTTAGCGCAATTGGAAGATAGTCTGTTTGAGAAGACCCCAAGTCTTGCGAAGTTGACTCTTGACAAAAATCACTTTGTCAACCTGTCGTCGCAGATTGGAAAACTGCGGAAGCTGGAGCATTTGAGCGTTGCCAAAAATCCGCTTGTCAGCTTACCGGCAACGGTAGGTTGTCTGACGGAGTTGCGTTTCCTGGATGTCAGAGAATGCAACCTCAAGAAGCTGCCTGTTGAGATATGGTGTTGTCACCGTCTGGACACCCTCAACGTCTCGTCTAATGTCCTTGAGTCGTTTCCAACACCGGGAGCCTCTCTGCAGGCTCCGAATCCGGATGGGCTAGGTAATCCCATCGGTGGGTCTTCGGCTGCAACACCGGCGCTGTCTTCGAGTCCAAGCTATGAGGAGCTGGGCAAGCTAGAAGATTTCGGGGCGAGACGACCAAGTCAAGCTTCAGGTGGCTTGCTCAGCGTGGGCAGTTCGCCGGCAGGGTCCTCCAGGAAGGATTCAATCGTATCAATATATGGTCCAGGTGGCAGAAAGGCGTCCGTAATCTCGCGCACTGCCACTGAGAGCCCGATAGTGCCCCCTTCTCGGAAGGACTCGAATTATTGGCAACGGATTGAAACAACCTTCGCCGGGTCGCTGCGGCATCTGTACTTAGCCGACAACAGGCTGAATGATGATGTTTTTGATGAGATCGCCCTCCTTCCTGAGCTTAGAGTTCTCAATCTCTCGTACAACGAACTTTACGATATCCCGCAACGGTCGATCCGGCGGTGGCCTCATCTTGCTGAATTGTACCTTTCTGGGAATGAATTGACATCGCTTCCGTCTGATGATCTTGAGGAAGTTGGCTCGCTCAAAGTTCTTCACCTGAATGGCAACAAATTCCAGGTCTTACCAGCAGAACTTGGGAAGGTTCAGAAGCTCGCAATACTTGACGTAGGCAGCAACTCTTTGAAGTATAATGTCTCTAACTGGCCGTATGATTGGAACTGGAATTACAACCAGAACCTAAAATATCTTAACTTCTCAGGGAATAAGCGGTTGGAGATTAAGCCAAGTTCCTCCTTCAACTCTAACGGCGGCAGAGAGGAGACAGATCTCACCAACTTCAACAATCTCCACCGCCTCAGAGTTCTCGGATTGATGGACGTCACGCTCACAATACCCTCCGTACCGGAGCAAACGGAAGATCGTAGGGTTCGGACATCCGGCTCTTCAGCTGGCTCCCTGGCTTACGGTATGGCTGACAGTCTGGGGAGAAATGAGCATTTATCAACAATTGACATGGTTGTACCTCGCTTTCGAGGTCACGACACGGAGTCACTTCTGGGGATGTTCGATGGGCATGCACTGTCAAGCGGTGGTTCAAAAGTCGCCAAGTTCCTGCATGAGAATTTCAGCACAAACTTCATCGAGGAGTTGAGTAAGCTAAAGAAGCCAGCTGAATCACCGACAGATGCTCTAAGGAGGACGTTCTTAGCTCTCAATAAAGATCTAGCCACCACAGCAAGCCAATCCTTGGATGACAAGGAACGACATCCGCAGTTCGCCCACCGTGGGTCAGTTCCTTCAACGCAAATCCTTAGTCAAGACGATCTCAAGTCTGGAGGTGTTGCAACCGTGCTATATCTAGACAATATGGAACTCTATGTTGCTAATGTTGGCGATGCACAGGCTATGCTCATGCATTCTGATGGGGGTTTCAAGATCATTACGAGGAAGCACGACCCAGCTGAGCCGAGAGAGCGACAACGAATTCGGGAGGCTGGTGGTTATGTGTCAAGGCAAGGTAAACTGAACGACGTCCTTGACGTGTCCCGTGCATTCGGATATACTCAAATGATGCCTGCCGTCATGGCTGCACCCCACGTACTGCAAATCACACTTCGGGAAAACGATGAGATGATCTTGATTGCCTCGAGGGAACTCTGGGATTACCTCACGCCAGACGTTGTCGTTGACGTCGCTCGCTCCGAGCGCAGTGACCTGATGCGAGCCGCACAAAAGTTGCGTGATCTCGCAATAGCTTTCGGCGCTACCGGTAAAATAATGGTCATGATGATCGGTGTCAGTGACCTGAAGAAACGCGAACGTAACCGGTATCGGGGACAGAGCTTGTCGATGGGTCCATCTGCTATGCATGATGATGACGTCTTCCCCGTCAAACGCGGGAAACGTCCTCGAGATGGCCCAGACGACTCAACACTGGCTCGGCTTGATCAAGAAGTAGATGCGCCGACCGACTATGTGAGCATCATATTCACCGACATCAAGAACTCAACTGTGATGTGGGAAACCTTTCCGGTAGCTATGCGATCGGCCATCAAGATTCATAACAGCGTTATGCGGAGGCAGCTGAGGATCATTGGCGGATACGAAGTGAAGACGGAAGGTGATGCCTTTATGGTCTCCTTTCCGACGGCAACTTCAGCACTACTCTGGTGTTTCTCGGTCCAGAGTCACCTACTCGAAGCTGCTTGGCCGAGCGAGATATTGAGTAGTGTCCATGGTCAGGAGGTTTTGGACTCAGACCAGAACGTCATCTTCAGAGGTCTATCCGTACGAATGGGTATACACTGGGGGAATCCAGTATGCGAACCGGATCCTGTGACGCGACGCATGGACTACTTTGGTCCTATGGTCAATCGAGCTGCACGAATCTCAGCCGTTGCAGATGGTGGTCAAATCACTGTCTCATCTGATTTCATTGCTGAAATCCATAGGGCTTTGGAGACGTATGCCGAGAGTGATCGTAACGGATCTACAGGTTCGGACGAGATCTTGGATGACGATTTCATGGGTCACGCCATTCGTAGAGAACTGCGGGCACTCAGCACTCAAGGCTTTGAGGTCAAAGACCTGGGTGAACGTAAACTCAAGGGTCTCGAGAACCCAGAATATGTGTACCTGATGTACCCACATTCGCTCGCCGGAAGACTTGTCGCGCAACAGCAGCGCGCCGACGCCGAAGCAGCGGCCGCCTCAAATGATCCAGCGAGCATGTCGAAGAACAGTCAGCTAAACATAGACACGCAACATGTTTGGGACTTGTGGAACATCAGTTTGAGACTGGAGATGCTTTGCAGCGCTCTGGAAAGCTCTGGTTCCACAGCCCTGAAGCCTCCCGAGACCGCAATGTTAGAACGAGTAAAGAATCGAGGAGGAGAGGTTTCGGACCGCTTTCTTCTTAATTTCATAGAGCACCAGGTGTCCAGGATCGAGGTGAGTTATCGTCTACAACACTGTCTGCCAAGGTTCAAGTCTGCTGACTTATGTCGCTTAGACGTGTACTTCTACTCTGGCATTGCGCCATATGGTGCGACCATTCGTACGAGAAGCCAACATCCTGGAGCAAGCCTGTCCCATGGGACAAATCTTCCAGGAGCTGACGACACAGCTTGCTGAGCTCCAGGCGTTGAAGGCGCAGCAAGATTTTGTACTTAAAGGAGCCTGATCTAGGAACGGATCTTAGGTGCGGTATCAGTTGTTTGTCAGGCGTTATGGGTATTCCCCTGCAACGAGACGACCAGGGGGTTATTCGTGCCAGACTGAGGCACTGTTTCTATGGGTAGGTTATCCATCCACCGGCGCTTTGAATTTCGCCATGACGGGTCGGCTGGCTTTGGGTATCAATTGATATTGTCATTTGGCGTCTAGCACTACAAGTTTTCCAGATATGGTTGGACGGTACTGGGTGATAGCATCTGGGCGGGATATGACCCCCTTTAGGGTGCCAGGCTTTCATCAGTATACTATATTACACTCAAATCCTCAGGTTGACAGAGCAAAATCAATCGTTCGACGGACCATTTTAGAGATCGCCTGCAGATGCCCTTCCTTCCATCATATAGTTCTTGGTCGTAGATGAATGCCAATAATCTAAAGGAACACTCCCACACGACACATGAAGAGACCGACTGTATACGGTTCCGAGCTTTCTGTATTACGTCGACCTCCCCAAAAAGCAGCATGAATACTACGGTTTCATTTGACAGAACTAAACTCAAAGGTTGAGGAGCCCTCCACCATACACAACGGCGTCCAAGTTTCTTGGAAGTTCCATGTTCTCTTCGTCCCAGATGACTAAGCAAACATGTGCCTCGCTACTGCCTATCCAGGCGCGCGCCCGCCACTTAGCCATGTTTTTTCTTTTGTTGATATCTGTAACTTCATACGTGGATCAGCACTCATCCTGTCACACCCAGAGCGTTACTCTACAATTGTCGCTTTTGACTTGTAGTATATTGATCTCCAGCCGTGACATTGCGACCAGTCCACGACGCATATCCACCTGTGCTATGAGTTCAAGCCAATCGGAATAAAGCACCGTCTGATAAACCTCTCCTCTCTCACGACGGTTCGCAACAATCAACTTTCAAAAGAACACCTTTGTCGCTGGTTGACCTACTCGCAACGATGTCGGACAGTGAAGTGGATTACCTGTCGCCATCATTCAACCCTTCCACTCTGACCGTACCACGCCTGCGATCGATCCTTGTCTCTCACGATATTGCGTATCCAGCATCGGCCAAGAAATCGCAACTGATCGAAATCTTCACCGACCAACTTCTACCACGATCGGTTAAGATACTCGCCGCCAGAGCACGTATCAGACGTACAAGCAAGGGTATAACGGACATGCCCTCAAGCCAGGAGAGCACGGTCGATGAGACTGACGACGGCGAAGATGGGTCGGGCGCAATGCTTCCACCACCACTTCCTGCCAGTACAAGGAGGAGGTCGCCGCGGAATGATGGGATCTCTGGTACAGAAGAAAGCTCGGAGGATCTCGCGGCAGAGACAGGGCAGGCTGACATGTTGAGTGGCCGGAGGTCCTCAAACAAGCACCCCAGAGCGTCGGATACAGAGGTCTCGATGGGGCCAGGCGTGAAGAGGCCTCTAGTGCGGAAGACAAGAAAGAGCGAGTTTACGCCCACACCTGCTGTCAAGGTTGAGGAAATTGAGCCAGTGGGGAGACCTTCGCTGGAGGGAAGCGCATTCAGTTATGACAATCCGTTCCAGAGCGGTAGCTCCCCTCTCATGAGCGGTGTAAGGAGCACAAGCGCCGAGAAGGGTAGAAAGAGTCTTGGCGGCAGCGGAGAGAGAAGAAAAAGCTCATCAAGGAGAAGGCGAACTGACGGTGTTAGCTCCGAGAACTCGAGGGTCAAGCAGGAAGATGGGATCGTTGTACCGACATCAGAGACCTTCGATCTTCCGGTTGCCAGACTGCACAAGCGGAAAGCCGAAGTTGATGGCATCGAGGCAGGCGAAGAGTTCACCCCAGATGAGCAACTTGAACTTGCGCTGGAGCGAGCCACAGGTGGGCATACGGATCTTGTTCCCTTGAGGAAAAAGAAGACGCTACGGAGTAGTAGCAGGGTCTCAAAATCCGGCCCATGGGCCATCATCCTGACACTCCTCACTGGCTATGCGGCGTGGTGGAGGCATGAGAAAGTCGAAGTCGGATATTGTGGACTGGAAAGACCTTCCTCGATGGCGTTGAGAAATCTCCAGCTACCCGACTGGGCGAGTGTCTTACAACCAGAATGCGAACCTTGTCCTCAGCACGCCTATTGTTACACTGGGTTCGAGGCTCGTTGCGAGCCCGACTTTGTGCTGAAAGCGCATCCTCTGGCTCTTGGCGGCATCGTACCCTTACCACCGACGTGTGAGCCAGACGGGGAGAAGGTGCGAAGAGTAAAGGCGGTCGCCGACAGGGCGGTGGAAGAGCTACGGGAAAGAAGGGCCAAGTGGGAGTGTGGAGATTTAGTCGATGAAACCGGCAAAGAGGTGCCGGCTGTAGAGATTGGTGAAGCCAACTTGAAGAAGGAAGTTGGCAAGAAAAGACGGCGAGGTATGGGGGAAGCCGAATTCGAGGAGCTCTGGAAAGGAGCGATTGGGGAGATTGTAGCAAGAGACGAGGTAGTCAGTGGGATTGACGGGTAAGAACTCCCAACCCTCCATATCCCCGATTTGCACGGTCCGTGGTGGTCATCGTCAGGTCCTACAAAAGACCCCCACTGGGATGATTGATACACGGCCCCCATTTCAACAAGGCCCGAAAAACACAAATACAAATGATCTAACCGATCCCCAACTAACCAGATTCCATGCGCCCCCCACAGACACCACGGCCACCGCACCCTCACCACCACCAGCCTCGCCCGCCTGCCCCTCAGCTGCGCCGCCCGACGATCCGCGCGCCTCACGCTGGCGCGCTATCGAATCGAGCTTGCTGGCCTGATCCTGCTCGCCTCCGTCGTCGCCGCCGCCCGCAAACACCTGACCGACCTCCGCGACGACCACGCCCGCGTGCCCGCTCTCGTCGCCACCACCCTCGACCGCCTCGCCACCCAGTCCGCCCTCCACGCCCAGGGCGCCGCGCCCGAGTCCTGGATCAGCGTCGGCCAGCTGCGCGACGACGTCCTGCGCGATGAGTTCTCCGCCAAGCGAAGAGAGCGGCTCTGGAAGCGGGTCAAGGCCGTCGTGGAGATGAATGCGAATGTCCGTGCGAGCGTCCGCGAAGGCCGCGGCGGTGACGTGTCGAGGGTGTGGGAGTGGATCGGGAGCGTGGGTTTTATCGAGGACGCGTGGGGGGTGGCGGGGGGGAGGAGGGATAGCAGTCGGCTTAGTCTTGGGGTTGGTGGGGCTGTTGGCGGTAGTAGTCCTGTCGTGGTTGGTGAGGGAAGCGGGAATGAAGGCGGACGGAGGGAGATGGAGCAGAGGAGGTGGGATGAGGGCCGGCCTGTTTACTGATTTCCGTGTCCGCCTGGTCGTCGGCTGAGAGGTAGGATCGAGCTGCGGGGCGAGGAGAAGCGGAGCGGAGTGCGAGCTGCTTTTAGGGGATGTCGAGACGGAGCTTGGGGCTCTGCGTTGCGTTTGTCGTCGGCACTTTTGGCGCTGTCCGCTCGTTGACGGGATTGTTTCGTATCATAACGTGTTGGGGTGGCTGATGCTTCGGGATGTCTTCGTCTCGAGTTGAGGGTCCGGAGGCACGATTCTCTCATTGTAGATTCTGCGCGAAATATCTACCTTACTCACTATTGTTTTCAATGCTTGCGGTCGAAGTCTGCAAAGTACCAGGATGAACCCGTGATGTGCAATCTGTTGTCTGCTGCAACTGACAACGTTGTCAGTCTTTGATGATAAGTCTGCGATGAGTGCTGGTAATCACCGTGTCTGCGCGACATCGGTCAACTCTTTGGCAAAATTGGATTGATCTCAGACATGTCTGTCCCGTTGGAGTCGAAAGCAAGTGTCCAAGTTGAATCCAGTCGAATTCTGCATTTCAGTTTTTGGCGGCTGCAATAGCTGACTTACCCAGGGTACCTATGGATGTCCACCGCTTCAGATCTGGAGTGCAATCAGTTCCAATTGGACTAAACGACATTGTCCATCATGACCGGCTTGCAGCATAGACCACATGTGCTCTAGAGACAGGCCTTTTCCTTCAGGGGATTCGGCACCTTTGATCATCTTGACTTGGTGAGACCTGTCGACCGTATACCAAAGATTCCTTCCATACCCTTGCTAATCTCCTTCCCGAGCGTAGAATGCAACACCAGCATCATTGCAGCCTCCATCCGTTCCATGAGACCACTATTCATCCTCCTCGAAAGATCGGGTTTCTCCTCCAACACTCAATCAGAGAAGAAGGGCTACTACATAGGCCAAGAGTCTGGCCACTTACTTCAGACCTTTATCGATGAACACGCTTCAGGCCTGACAAAAGACAGTACCATCATCACCACGCATAGCCTGAGCGGCAAGCCCACCGTGCATGATTCCCTCAGCAAGAAGAGATTCGCCCCACTGCCGAACAGTCAAAACATCACGAAGACGACGGACTTGAGGGTCTTGCGCGGGTCTCCTGACCATGACGCACGGCGCAGTGGTATGGGATGGGCGGTCGGCGGCGAGGCAGCCTTACTGGAACGGAGGATCGAGGATCGGGTGTAACAGTGAAGGCCGATCTTCGGGTCACAGCACGGAGCGGTCAAGAGCGCTGGGCTAGTGTCTAGTGCGTCTTATGGAGGCCTTTTGGCGGCGTTCGTTCATCCAGTCTGGAAGTTCGTGGCTTGGATGTTGATTGTCTGTCTGGTTTGGATGGACTCAGAGCAGAAGCCGTACGGAAACAGACACACACACAGAGGCAGAAGTTGCTTTGAGATGAAGTAATTCGTGCTACCACTATCCAGAGCTGTAGAGCCACGCACAATGACATGAACTCGCCGGATGATAGACCTCTGGATGCAGCAGACGCAAATATACTCGAGAAGCTTCCGAGGAGGAGCTCATGCTGCCACAACCCTTGGAGATGTCTAGGAGAAGGTGTACAGAAACCACTGAAAGTCCGATGTGTGACGTTACACAATCTCGCGGAATAGGAATGAATCGATCTTGTGCGACCTCAAGTCGTCAAGGTGTGTCGTGAATGTGAATGAGTGACAACGAACCATCACTCACTCGCTAAAGCTTGCCTACATTATTCTAGCTTTCTTCGGCCTCTATGTCCCGAATCCTGCCATCATCGAGCTGAGCCTTATCCAACCGGCGATTAAAAGAAGACCTCTATCATCGAAATTGGAGATGTGGCTGACTGGCGAGCTCTGGGGGGTTGTTCGCAACAAAAGGAGATCTACTGTATACGACGACTTGCGCGGAGGGAGACCTGTGGCTAAGGTATAGCAGGAGCAAAGTATCGTTGGCAAAGAGGCATCATACTTATCACTGGAATGGACTACTCTAAAGCTCAGAGATGTTCGCGCATATCCGAGGGCATTTACTACTTTCCTTCACGATTCTTGGTCACGTCGCTGGGTCCGCACGAAGATGCAAAGGGTATGTTGGGGTAAATTCACACACTCGATCATACACCTTGTACAGTCTCTTTGGTCTCCGTCCCGCTCCTTGCTATCTTGCGTTCTCTACCGCTTCGTAAGTCTACGAACCTAGATGCTCTCCTTCTGTTGACCTCTGTCCATGATTTCACTTATACGTACTCATCCGAAGTTTCTTCCGGAGTTCAGAAGATCTACCACTGTTAACAGAAAAGCTCCGAAGTCCTGAACACTTCATTTGCGGCCTTGATTATGTTTACATAACCGACACCTGATTGGAAAGGAAGGAAGCAATGCATTCGTGTCGCGACAAATCTCTATTTCCACATGCCTTGCAACGCATCGAGTCCGGACTGAAATCAAACACTTATGGACCAATGTACTACTGTACGAACACTCTGTCCCGCAAACTTCAATTACCAAAGCGTCGACCCCAGGAGAATATCATTCCTGCCGAAGACCTTTCGTTCCTCGCGCTAACCTACGGCTCGGGCACATCACTTGTTCGCCTCAAAGGGACGTCTGGGCTCTGCACAGCTTTTCGGCCCCGACCCAGATCCCTTGATGTCTCCATGATGGCTTGCAAGGGCAATCAGAGGACATTGAAGCCTTACCCGCAAACTGGCCGAGGAACCTTGTGCCATTACATGACCCAGTCACACGGTAACTTCTCGTGTGTTCAAGGTCAGAGAAGCGATGCAGGGACATTGCATTGTTCACAAGTAGTCGAGCTGTTATTATGGCCTTGGGAACTTAACCGCAGAGTGGGCGTACCAACGACGATTCAGCCAGACTTCAAATCTGCGAACACCGTACTGTCTGGGAGCTTGTCATCCCAGGAGATGAGATACCGAGGTCAGAGTATGGCCTGATGTGAGGACTAACTCACTTCCAGGCAGCACAGAAGGGACTCTTTTGTGTTTGCCGGGTCAGGAGGTGTTGCAATCAAGGTCGATGGACGTCTGTATGCGGTTCGATATGGAACCCACCGTCTGAGTCAATTCTTACAGGTAAAGTAAGGTGCCAATACCTCATAGATGGGCTTCTACCTCCAGCATGTACCTTAAGTGTAAATATGTACTTCGTACATGTAGTGAGGCTAGATTGCGGCTCATCCTACGTCAGGGTTGAGGGAAAATCGACGGCATCTATAAGTTACGAACAGTACCTTACATATTACAATGCTCAGAGGGCTACCACCAGAAAGATCAGACGAAAGCGCGGCAGTCAATTATTGTTGGTGGCGCACATGAACACCAGACGATGGGAATATTATTAATACATAGTTCCCGTAGTATACTCCGAGCATAGACACCGGTCAGCGATTGGACCGTCGGCGTTCAAAAGGAAGATGCATTAACAGTTGGATAAGCTTAAAAAGGGCGTGTTAGGCGGGAAACTGTCATCGACGTCTCTTCACCTGCGCCTAACAAAAACCCTTCGCAATATCAGCTTTCATCTCTGCTTCGTTCGCCGAAGCCATGACTCTGTCTCGGCTAAAGCCACAACCCTACCACCAGAGATTCTCTGCTCCATTTCGGACAGGCCAGCCGCATCTCTCGGACTCGCACTGGACTCTACCAGGTGCTCATCAATGGCGGCACGAAATCTCAGCTCTTGGGCTTGCTCCAAGTTCAAGGCACCATCACTTGAGCGGCGTAGCTGTCATCACCAGCAGCTTGATTTCATTTCTCACACCCTCAGCTTAGAGGATCATCTCAAGTCGAGATCTGGTGCCCCATTTTGCCCCAACCTCGGCCTTGCCGACCTTTTCTCATATTTATAGAATCTCCCAGCCCTCTCGCTGAGATGTTTTCCATCAGCTTTGCAATACCTTGTACCTTGCTATGCATTCATTCTCTCTTCTCTTACTTGGGTTTGGCCCCTTGGCCTTGGCGAAGACCGTTCATTACAACTGGAATATTGGATGGGTCACTGCTGCTCCAGATGGATTTTCCAGGCCGGTCATCGGCATCAACGGCGAGTGGCCTTGTCCACAGATAGACGTTGAGCTGGGGGATCGTCTGGTTATTGATGTCTACAACGGTCTCGGGAATCAATCGACCAGTGTTCATTGGCATGGTATCCATCAAAAGGGCACGAGTGACATGGACGGAAGCTCTGGTGTTACTCAATGTCCCATTGCTCCAGGACAGTCCTTCAAATATGATTTCAAAGTATGCATTCTAACTCTTAGTTCCATGTCGAAAGCGCTGACTGGTCTATAGGTTGACCAAGCAGGTACATATTGGTACCATTCGCACAACCTGGGTCAATATCCGGATGGGCTCTGGGGCCCGCTGATCGTACACGATCCGCATCCGCCTTTCCATTTCGACGAGGAGATTACGCTCACACTCACGGATTGGTACCATGAGCAGATGCCGGGCCTGCTCAACGCCTACCAGTCTCACAGCGGGGAAGCCGCGGATGGTACGCCCGTGCCATCCGGCGGTGCGCTTATGAATGCCGGAAAGAATATCACAATCTGCGTGAAGCCTAACAAGACTTACCTCGTCCATGTAATCTGCCCAGGGAACTACCCTGGTCACGCATGGTTTTTCGACCAACATCCGATGACAACTGTGGAGATCGATGGAGTCTATGTCGAACCGACAGAGGTCAACAAAGGAACCCAGCAGGCACGCATCGCACCTGGACAGAGGCAGAGTGTTCTCATCAAAACCAAAAATGATACGAGCAAGAATTATGCGATCTTCGATACCATGGACGTCAATATGTTGTTTATCAACAAAGGTTTACTCCCTCCTCCAGGGTACAATACGAATGTTACTGGATGGCTTGTCTATAATGAAAGCGCGCCTCTTCCTGACCCGCCGGTACTCTACTCGTTGGACAATTCCGACTTTTACGACGATATCAACTATGTGCCGATAAGTCATGAATCCGTCCTAGAGCCAGTCGATCATCAAATCATCATGGACACCGTTGCTGCCAACATGAGCGGCGTTTCTCGGTACGTTGCTTCCATCTTATAGCATCGATCAACCTAACTTGTGCACTCAGATTCGATGTCAACAACAGTACCTATATCGGGCAAAACGTTCCAACACTTTACAGTGCTTTGACCGTGGGCGGCAACTACTCCTCAAACCTTCTTGTATACGGCCAAGTCAACCCGTACGTCGTCAAACACAACGACGTTGTCGAAATCGTCGTCAACAACCAGAATAACAACCTGCACCCATGGCATCTTCACGGCCACCAGTTCCAAGTTCTCGAAAGAACCCTGCCGGACACGGGTTCATTCCCCGGCACATATTCCGACTACTCCCGCACGCCCGTGCAGCGCGACACCATCATGCTCCAGCCCCACGCCTACGCCGTGATCCGCTTCCGAGCCAACAATCCAGATAAGTCCCCTTCTCTGCCTTCCTTCTCGTCAGGAAAGTACTGACCGCATACACGCGTCTGGTTGTTCCACTGCCACGTCGAGTTCCATGTGATGGCGGGCCTCGCCGCCACCATCATCGAAGCGCCCGAGAAACTCAAGTCCTCGGGTCTAAAGATCCCGCAGAACCACCTCGACGTCTGCAAGGCCTATCCCATGCAGACGACCGGCAACGCGGCTGGCAACACGCGCGATCCGCTTAATTTGAATGGCTCCGTCACTGGTGTCTCGTCGGACGGGTATGGGTATGTTGTCTGTTCTATCCTTGGGCCGCTGGACGTGAGCTGAGATCTTTATTTGTTAGTGCCACTTATCCGCCAACTACGCCGGTCAACTCCCGCAGGCACAGAAGGGTCCGTCGTGAAGCTCCGCGTCTATGACCGCGCTCCCCTCGTTCAAATCTGCACCAGCGCCAAGTGTGGTCGTGGCTGCTTAGCCCTCGCTGTAACTTTACTCTGCACATTCCATGTTTCTGAACATAGGTCATCGATTCATTTCAAACCCACCCTGTACTTCTACCTCTCCCTTCCGGCATCCGTCTGTTTTACCTGCATGGCTCTTGCGCACCGGCGTTTTACTCTGTATACAACCGCGGTCGCTCCTTTGTGTTTTCTGCTCTTCGGTTACATGCCTAGATCAATATATAATATAATATACCCGCAATACCACCTCTCCAAACCCCATCTTAATCGTCGTAGCTGGCAAGTACCCTGGAAACACTGCAGACTCCAAACCAGACCAGGTCATCAAACAATCTCGGCTCCAATCGCCTATCCTCCCTCCCCTCCGTTCTACTATCAGCTTCGGTTGTTGGACCCCACGTGGTGGGCTTACTTCTTCCACCTGACCGGCTCTATCCCTACCGTTCTAGACGTCTCTAGGGAGGAGGAGGAGGAGGAGGGAGGAAGGATTCGGATCCTAGTCCGGCTGGGATTCTGGGCTGGGGTTGGGGATGGATTGATAATATGCCTACCCAACTTACCTTGCGACCCAGAGCGACAGCCCTGGCACCGCGTTACTTATACACTAGATAGATGCAATCACACCTGTCCGTCACACTGTACTGTACGTACAACCCAGCCTCAAGATTCAGATGTCACGGAAGAGGATATGTGTATAAGTCCGACTGCCGTCCAATCAGTCGACATCTATGAGCGTGGATCCCTCTTCGCGGTGTAAACATCGGCACCCCGAGCGACGTGGGACAATAATCAGACCTATCCAACCCGGCTTGCCATACGGCCCCATACCCCCCGGCCTCGGAAACCGCAGACTCCCATCCGCCATTCCACCCCAAACCTCTGCGCGCCCTGATCGTCCTCGCCGCCTAATAACACTTCGTCGGAAGTCTCCATCCCATGATACACGATCCAGTCCTCGTTCCCATTGGGGACTCGTCATAAAACTGGACGCGGCCGACTCCATACGTCCGATTGGACGGGGTTTTGATAAAAGACGCAGCCGGCGGTGTAGATGATGAAGGTCTGGCCGGTGCGCGGGTTGGTGAGTTGTTGGGGGCCCCTTCGATGGTGGAGAGGCGGTCGTTGAAGGGGCGGGTCGTGGGGTGGTTCGTTCCTGGGGGTTGGAGGGGACGCTGAGGATTTGGCGGTTGGCGAAGTACGAGGAGATGGTGGAGGGGTTGGACGATTGGGCAGTTAGTGGGGTGGTGAGTGACGGGTTGTGGTGTGCTTGCTTGCTTGTGGTGATGCGGAGGTTGGGCGGGCCAGCCGTCGTATTGACGATAGCAGCAACTGTAGATATGGTAGAGACCGGTCGAGTAGTGCCGAGAATAGGTACCGTCGATGGCGAATCGGTCAAAGGTATTGAGATGGCTTTTCAAGGTATAGTTTGAGGTCCAGGGAACCGAGCCGCTGAGGCTTTCGAGCACGAACATCCGGTGCTTCACGGCTAGGCAGCTATACTCGCAGAACATGTCTGTCTCGGGAGGCGGACTATCCGCGAGCCGGATCCGCGATGAAGATGGCATGACCCCTTGTCGTCGATGTTGTGGATTCTGGTGCCCACATGTCGGTTGAGTAATTTCATCCCCCTGGTGGCTTGAACAGCAGCTTTCTTTGGGCTTTGTTCCAGTTCCTGGGAGCCATCAGTAGGTCCGTAATCACACGTTGGCGACAGGGCTTGAGAATTACGTCAAGTCCCGACTGCGGCAGAGAGTAATGTTGTCGTTCAAGGTAAAGGTCATGTAGTAGAACTTGTCATAACGTATCACCCATCTGATCCGCTTAGCTTCAGTCAGTTCGGTCGCGCGGAATGGCCTTCCGGATCAGCTCCAACAGTAGTGAGTACAAGATTGGTATATGTGGAAGTGCTTGAATTGCTGGGTGAAGTTGCTTGCATTCTGCCCAGCAACGAGTTGGGTGAAGCCTGCCACAGCGAAGATCAGATGCCCTAACAACATCTTGCGCAGGATTTAGAGGTGGGAACCTCCCGTACCTTAGTAACGAGAAGGGTTGATACATCTCGAGTATGGCTTGTTGTTGTCGCGGACGGGAAGTCAAAGGCGGAAAATCCTTTCGGTGGATGATGAAGCAGGTCCAGGTAGGTGACAGTCTGAGCATATGTAAATCGCGGGTCCCTTGGCATTGTAATGGTTTCCGATCCGAAATCATCATAGTGTCGCCGTATCGACGCCGTCTTCCCGAGCCGGAGGGCTAATCAAGCCTCAACATCTAACCCGTACCCGATGAAATACTTCATATGATTCCACTACCATCCATATCTGTCGTATTCTTCTACATGCGGATGTGTACGGATATCGTATTGTTGGCCTCCTTTTCGCTTGACGCACGACCATTGTCAGGGAATTTATTTATTTTTACCCTTATGAACAGACGGCGGATGTCGAGTAGTGGACCGAGGCGCAGCCGGGGTATATACCAATGAATACATGAAAGAAGTTGAGAAGAACTGGGAAAGAAGCAAGATGTGGTGAGCTAATGGGAGTATTGGGTTGTGGCTGGAGTGCGAGGGATCGAGCCTGTGGGAGATTGAGACAAGTCTCGATGTTTTTTAGAATGATGTCCGAGTGGGAACAATCTTTTCGTCGCTACTGTGCAACCGGGAATCCTACCTTACTCTATCTCTTGAGTCAATGCTGTTTCAAAGGAGGGAGATTGCCATGTCTGGAACTGCGCAATGCCATACTCTGGTATCGAACCCCGGCGCAGACGCAAGCGCAGGCAGAGTGCAACACAACCTCTTGGCTTGGACCGGAGTATGACACGGTGGCGCCGCTGTGCTCATGTTTTACCAGAAGCGGCCAGCTTCCGATGCTACGCTCTGTCTAACCCCTTAGGAACCATGGCGAAGTCAGTGTCGGCATTCAGCTTCAAGAATGGGTTTCGTGAACAAAGCATCTGGACTCCGTGGGCCACTGAGCGCAAGCTTGAGAATGGCAGTGAGGTGGAGGAGGCACATTACGTGACCCCGCCATCCTCTGAAGTCTTGACGTCCACAGTACACAACGATCTGGGACTGAACGTATTGAGGACATGGCCAACCATCTACGATGGCACAAACACACCGCACGACCTTCCAGTGTGGTGGTCACCGAGCAGTGAAGTTGACGTCCTCATCTGTGGCGGTAAGAAGTCTGTATTGGGGCAGCGACTACCGATCCTGACCATGCATACATTGTAGCTGGGCCGAGCGGGTTGCAAGTGGCATTGAGTCTCGCCAGGCAAGGTGTCAGCTTTCGAATCATTGGTCCGTGATCTGCCGCCCAAACCCCGTGTGTCAGTATGGGTTAATTTGATCGACAGACAAAGCACCTGCTCCCTTGATCACCGGCCGCGCAGATGGTGTGCAGCCTCGATTTCTCGAGACGCTCCACTCGTGGGGCCTCTCAACAGAGGTCAGTGAAGAGGGCCCTCTGATTGAGCGGACAGCCATCTACAAAGATGGAAAGAAATTGCTCTTCACTAGATCTCATCAGTCAGATTCTCGATATCGTGGACTGCACATCGTAACACAGGGACAGATAGAGAGGATCTACATCCGCGACTTGTTGCGTCACAAAAAGCTGGTTGAGCGACAGACTGTGATAACGGACTTTGATGTTGAGCCGAAGGATTCTACAGGTTATCCCGTGCAAGCAAGATTGAGAGATGAGCAGACTGGCGCGGAGGTGATGATTAAAGCCAAGTTCCTAGTAGGTTGCGATGGAGCTGCGAGCATGATCCGCAAGAAGCTAGACATACCTTTTGATGGGGTGAGCACCGATATATACTGGGGAATTATGGACTGCGTCTTTGATAGCGATTATCCACATGCTTGGGTATTTGGGTACGGCGTGATGCGAAAGCTTTTGACTTGTTTTGCAGATTGCTGACATATCAGGCAGGTCTGTCATATCGTCGAAGCATGGCGGATGCGTGATCATCCCCCGGGAGGACGGCTATATCAGGTTCGTGACTCCCGAGCACGAAAGAATGGTCTGTTGATACGAAGCTTTAGGTTGTATACCCAGCTGGATATCTCAAGTACCGGCGAGATAGCCAAAGACCGCCAGGCCAAGTCGGCCGCCTTTCAAGAATCCGGTGGTCGTGTGGAGACAAACACCATTACCGCCGAGGAGGTCCTTAAACAAGCTAACAAGATATTTCATCCGTACACACTCAAGTTCGCGGCTCCCTTGAGCTGGTTTGCCGTGTGGAAAAGTACACTTACCTCCGTGCGCAAGTGGGTACACATGCTAATCAAGACATAGTAAGTGAACGTGTAGCTCGGTCTTTCTCGTCCAATGACTCTCGCGTTCACTTGGTCGGAGACGCAGCGTAAGTGAAACAGTCCTTTATTATAATAATAGTTCTGATCCTCTCTCCCAAGGCACGTCCACTCTGTCATGGGCGCCTTCGGCCTCAACGCCTCTATCATGGACGCTGCCAACCTCGCTTGGAAGATAGGCCTCTGCTCCCGAGACCTGGCCAAAATATCCGCTCTCGGCCCAACCTACGACGCCGAGCGCCGTCTCCACGCCCATTGCATCATCCGCGTCTCCGGCTCCTATCTCCGCTTCGTTTGCAACTCCGAATTCCCGCTCGCCGAGTTCGAGCGCGACGACTCGGGCCTTGGCAAGCTCCCGGATGCCATTCCGTACACGCCGGGCGAAGACCTCGAGTTTGTCCGCGCTTTCTTCGCGGCCAACGGGCAGTTCCTGCTCGGCGTCGACGCGGCCTACTTACCCAGCGTGCTCAGTCCGGCGCAACATGGCGGAGCCATCGCCCCGCGCAACGGCGTCCGAGCGCCGAATCCCCGCCTCTGCTTCTCCTCCACTAGTACTGGTTATTTGTACGACGCGCTGACGGGTGCCGCAACAATCCACCTTGTAGTCTTCGCCTCGGACCTGCAAGGGCCGGTACGCACGGCCTTGGAGGCCTTCTCGGTTAAGCTCGCCTCCTCGACTTCTTTCTACAACCGGTTTGGTGGTCGAGACCGCTTCAACATTGTAGTCGTGACTAAATGTCTGCCCTACGAGGCGGAACTGTTGCTGGGGAGCGACGACTTGAAGGCGGTGCGCGAGAACGCGAGGGTTCTGTATGATGACCGTACGCCGGACGAGGACGCCCATTCGTGCTACGAGGTCAATCATACGAAAGGGGCTATGGTGGTTGTCAGGCCGGACTTGTGGGTTGGAACGAGTGTTTTCTTGAAGGATGCGGAGGCTCTGGGCGATTACTTTGAGCAGTGGCTGGTGCCTACGTGCGAGGAGGCGACCTTGTCGAACGGACATGTTTGAGAGGTAACAACCGCGTTGTACGCAATTAGTCTTATTAGTAATAAGACGAATGAAGATTCTGCTGGAAAAGTACTTCCAAAGAAGAGAACGGTGTTGAACCGATGAACTATCGACACCCTTGCGGGAGATGGGATCGCATTTCCCCATTCTCTCACAGAAGAAACCCCTTGCTTTTCCAAGACTCTATGCAGAGCTCAATGGCCGCATTGCCAACTGCTCCACTTGCTCTTAGTGTTGCGGAGAATTTGCGACTATTTTCCGTGGCAAGGACCAGACGTCCACCCGAAATGCGCAAGAAATGATGCAGGAAAAAATCGAAGAGACTCTCTGGTAAATCCACGGTGCCCATGACTTGCTCAAGCCACTGATCGAAAGGCAGCCGGCTGCGACACGACAGGTCAAGTTTACGTTCGATGACGGTGCAGGCATCGAGCCACGACTGCCTGACCGGGTTCTCAACGTGGAAAACGAGGTTTCTAGACGTAGGTCCGAGGAGGAGTTCCATGATAACTCTCGCAGCACGGTCAACAGGCAACCAAGACAGGGTCTAATATCTTGATTAGCTGGACGTATTTGGGGGAAAGTCAGAATCTCAACCTACGCCTCGGAGATCTGGCATGGCTCCAGCCGACTGCGACGCCTTGACTAGTGCAGCGATATGCTCTTGCGTGCTCCAGATACCTGTAGTCTGCGATCCAGATAACTGGCCAATCCTGACGACCAGTGGATCGATCTCGTCACCTACAGTGCGGTAGGCACTCTCCATCACCTTCTCGCAGACCCACTTCGCCTTCGCATATCCCATTGATAAAGTGCTTGATGGGTCATCCAGTAGCTTCTCTGGCACGACAACTCTGTTCTTCTCCGTAGAGATGCCACCAACTGCTGCGATTGACGACGCCAGCATGATCTTAGGCTTCACCCTTGGCCAAGCCCGATGAGCAATTTGCCCTAATTGGACCAGGTCATGGATAACTTTGATATGGGGCTCGAACGACTCTATTCTCCTCTTGAAGTCCATTGGCCATGCGCCATGGAAGATGTGTGTAATGGCCCGAGCAAGCTTCTGATACTCACTTTCGCCGAGTCCGAGCAGATCTGCGCCAGGTTGCCAGTCATGGAATTCAATCTTCGACCAGGCAGTTGGTGCAAGAAAGATCCCTCGGTTACTAAGAGCTTCCCGTTGACGGGCCGCCAAGGCTTCACTGCTCTGATTCTTTGGTGGTAGAAATCTCATGGAAATGAGACAAACGACGCGCTCAACCTCGGAGTTCTTGCACAGTAACTCCAGGAGGTGAGCCCCTAAGTTCCCGGTGCTTCCAGTAAGCAAAACGACATTACCCAGCCCTCGAGCGAAAGCGCTTTGTGAGAAGGCAGCGTACTTGGAAGCAAGGGATCGCATTGTATCTAGAGACTCGAATGACGTCGGCTCCTGGTGATTTCCCCCCAGAGCCTGAACCAGTAGTGTCAGAGAAGGATGGGAGTATATAAAGTCCGATGGCAGGTGCTTATTGTTTCCAGCTCGACGAAGGGATGCATTCAGAATACGACGCAGCCGCGTAGCTTGCAGGGAGTCCATGCCTAAATGTATAAAGTCCTCCTCATCGCTCCAGATACCTACTTTGCAGTGCTCTGGTAGACAAGCTTGGACAATGCTCCTTAGGCTGTCTTGTAAGTGTTCCATATCCAGAAGCATGACACCTTCAATCAGATCTTCCGCCCTGATATTCTCATATACCTTTTTGATTTCATCCTCAAACTCAGCATAGACCTCTCTCCGCTGTGGTGACCCCTTGTCAGAGAGCGGAATAATTTTGTGGGTGGGCTTGATCAGAAGGGCAGATCTTGTCGATATTTGGGCATGACCATCCACGAGTGAATTCGTTTTGATGACGGAAGGCCAAACATGATCGATGAACTGGTCTGGGGATTCAATAGCTTCGGACACAGGCTCGAGAAGAATGCCAATCTCAAATTGCCCGTTCCCAAAGACAATAGCGCGCCTGACCAGAGGATTCTGTTCTAACGCCTGCTCAATGAAGTGTGGTTGAACCTTCTCGCCTGTAGCTAGAACAAGCAAATCGTCACTTCGGCCGAGGATTCTCACATCAGAATCCGGCCTTATTGGGTTGCATTCAAGAACATCCTGCAGCTCAAATTCCGAGCCCCACCCGAAAGGGTAGCCGATTAGCTTACATTTCTGCTTGTTCATACTGTCGGTGTTGAGACGCTCCAAATGTAGACCAAGATCTGTACGCAGGCGAAGGTATCTATAATCGTAATCCTTGTCTGGGCGGAATATCGGTGCTAAGGCCCCCAATTCTGTGGCGCCAAAGTGATTGAGTAGGTTAACCCCTTTCGAGTGTAGCAGTTGAGCCACAGAGGGCTTGAGAGCTCCCCCTCCGACTGCGATGAAGTCTAAGGCCGCGAGGTCACTTGAGACATCATCAAGTGTCTGCAGAAGACTTATATCTTCCAGAATAGTAGGGACGGTCATCAATGATGTAAATTTCTGGCTCCTAAGCAGAGATATGACCAGAGAGCCGGTCGGTATGGTAGTTGATGGGGGGAGACAGAATATCTTGCCCACCGACAAAGACAAGCAAGGCGCAAGTGCACCGAATCCCTGAAATGTTGGATCAGCCTATTATTCGAGCAGGGCTGCCCGGGATGCAGTACATGATAGAGGGGTAGAGTGGACAGATTGACACCTCGACTATACTCGTCATCCTTGGGGGGAAATAGGTGACACGCAGAGTAACCGAGTAAGTAACGGTGTGCAAGACGGATAGGTTTGGGGAGGCCTGGTAGGGGCGTTAACAGAACGCCGGGTTTTCCAGCGAGGGGAAGTCACAGCTCACCAGTCGTCCCTGAACTGTGGAGAATCAGCACATTGCGGTCATTTTCTCGCACAAGCGGTGCGCATTTCCCAAGGAATCCTAAATCTGCCTCGTTTGATGAAGCTAGGAAGCTCTCAAATGGCGAGGCTGTTATGAGAAAGCTTGGTTCGAGGTTCTCTTCCGAGAGTGCATTGCGAGCATTTGTGAGCATTCGTGGCGATACAAGCATTGACGCAGCATTGGATTCGTGTAGAAGATGGCGAACAGCATGAGGATGAAGACGTGTCGAGAGCAAGAGACACTAGTTCCGCCCAAATAATATCAGTGGAACTGCCCTGACCCAAAACATAGTACAGTACAGTAAGTACCAGTCAATTAGTTTTTATCAGTAAACGCCTACCAACCCGTACTGTGCAACTTACGGGAATGTTCAAGGTGAGCAAAGCTGCCAAATAGATAAATAGCCCAACGTCACTTTCCATAAACAAAGCCACTGGTCTGCTCTTGAGGGTAGAGCCATCTTCACATTGCTTCGCTGCATGTGTATCTGCTACACTTGAGATTATCCAAGTGCAGGCTTGCTCAACAGCCTTTGCTAGCTCAGAGAAGGTGATGGGTAGTAAAGTGAAGTTTAGAGTCGTCGAAGGCTGCTTGGTTTGTATGCAGAAGATGTGATTGGGATTGTGCACCGCATTGAAAAGGACCAAGTCGGGAAGACTGCGAATAATCTCACGAGTATCCCCGCACAGAAGGTTGAATTTGGCGCGCCTGAACCGGCCAATGATCACGTGATCCATCCTGATTGCACTTCTGAATTATCTGTGAGTCGCCCTCCCTCCAAGCTGTCTTTGTTTCCCACAACGATTGAGGGTCAGCTACCGCTTGTCATCAGTTTCTCTGCTTTTCTTTGACGCGGCAAAATGAAGTACTCCGGTCCAAGCGGAGTAAACGGCTTCGCCCAGTGTATACGGTCCAAACAAGGGCAAAAGATCAAGCACCTTAGCCACACGTACAACCATGATACTCCGGGCCGTATCAGGCGTTTGTACTGGAAGGTCGACAACACGTGAGCGCACGGCCTGTTGTCTGCAGCTGTTGGTTAAGCCATATATGGCTGAGTTCTTGTGTCTCATCAAATGTACTTTGTAACTATCTGCCAAGATCGAGCCCAGAGCCCTATTCCATCCTGTTGTTGATAAGGGCCAATTCAAAGTGCCTTCTTCTTGCCAGGCTACCCGACTCAAAGCATGGACCTTACCAGACCTCGAATCGTCTTGTTTGGCGGGCAGGGATCCTCCACAATTTTCTCGCCCCAGACTGCAGTGACCGCACAAAAGGATACGGAAATATGCATTCCAGGGCTTGTTTTGGCTTCCAAATGTCACGTCGCTTTTCTGGAGGAACTTTCATATCTTGGCGAAGAGAGGAGGCGGCTGCTGGGGGTCGATATTGGCCGCTTTCATCGCCTCAAAGACATCCTAGTGCCTCCACCGGACTATCATCACCACGGTCTTGTACAATCAACCACGCTTTGTCTTTACCAGCTTCTCCATTACCTCGCTGAGATAGAACGATCGGGTGCTAGCTTTAGCTCTTCGCTGAGTCCAGTTTTAGAGGTTGCTGGCTTCTGCGCCGGGCTACTCCCAGCAGTTGTCGTTGCTGCTTCTGATTCGGTTCAGGAATTCATGAGATTTGGCGTGGAGGCATTTCGGCTCTCCTTCTGGATAGGTTGTCGAGCAACGTTAGCGAGTCGAAGAATAGTACCCGACCAACCGCCAGAACCATCTTGGTCTCTTGTTATATTGGGCCTTGATTATGAGCAGGTTGCCCGAAAGTTGAGAGACTTTGATGAAAGTGTACGCATTCCATATGACCTCACAGGTATTGTGGCTTATTCAAGTAGCATATGAAGTGGATGCTGCGTATCTCTGCGGTCTCAGCGCACAGAACTATCTCGGTTTCTGGCCCAGGGAATGAACTTTTGATGTTCAGAGAACATCTAGGGCACTCAGTTACGACTAAGTTCGCCCACGTTCATGCATGGTATCATGGAGGGGTCTTTCTGGAGGATGCTGTGCAAGAAGTGGTTCGAGATGTCAAGGAACGAGGCGTCCAACTTCCCTCTTACGGCGACCTAAGCAGGCCAGTTCGCTCTACACTGGATGGAGCGATTCTTGTTTGCACAGATTCCAATCCCTTGGATGTTGCTCAGTGGGTTGCTCGGCACATTTTGGTGCATCGTGTGAACTGGGTAACGGTATCGTCAGCTATCTCTGAGGTGATAAGAGGAGTGGCCGGGGGTCAATCGAAATCTCCCGTGCAACTGGTCTCCCTTGGACCAAGTTCTGGATTACTTCTAGCTGATATCAAGACCCAAAGCGGTCAATCCAACGTGGAGGTGCTGGATCTGTCTCCATTCATGGCCACTCAGGCCAGCATTCCTTGTGCAAACTTTCAAGACGGCATTGCGATCGTAGGAATGGGAATTGATCTTCCAAAGGGCAAAGGACCCCAGAAGCTGTGGGAGAGACTCTCCAGTGGCTTGAGTAGCATCCAAGAGGTAAATAAGCGATCATGGTTTTCCGCTCTTCTCGACACATTCTGATGTACGTTCCAGATTCCTGAGTCGAGATTCAAACTGGCCGAGTTCCACTCTGATATCGACGACCAGAAACCTCGCACGATGCGAGTACGGCATGGAGCATTTCTCGATGATATCTGGACATTTGATAATACATTCTTCAATATTTCACCTCGAGAAGCGAAGTCAATGGATCCTCAGCAGCGAATCCTCTTACACACAGTCCAAGCTGCTCTCGATGACGCGGGCTATGTCAAAGATTCCACACCATCGTTTCAACGCTCATCGATGGGTTGTTACATTGGCTTGGCCACTGGTGATTACGCAGATAACTTATGTGACTCGATTGATGTATTCTACAGTCAAGGTAAGTACGCCTAGATGAGTTAGGACATGTCGAGGTAACTCTGACGTTGCTATAGGAACCTTGCGAGCGTTTCATAGCGGGCGAGTGTCCTACGTATACAAGCTGAGTGGGCCGTCGATTGTCACTGATACTGCTTGCTCTTCATCGCTTGTTTCCATTTATCAAGCGTGCCGAGCGCTTCAAAATGGAGATTGTACTGCTGCTTTGGCGGGGGGTGCCAACGCTATATGTAGTCCTAATGTTGGTAACATCACACCCTGGCTTTATGTCGACTCTTGCTCACAACCACACAGATGTTTCTTGGACTTGCTAAAGGACACTTCCTCAGCCCATCTGGTGGCTGTAAACCATTCGACGCATCCGCTGATGGCTACGGTCGAGCTGAAGGCTGCGTTGTCTTCGTTCTTAAACGACTTTCAGATGCTCTTGCCGAGAATGATCGGATTCATGGAGTCATCAAGGATGTAATGGTTAATCAAAGCGGTAATGCACATTCGATAACACATCCCCACAGCGATACTCAAGTAGACTTGATGAGACGTATCCTTCAGAAGAACGATGTTGATCCCTCTTCGATTAGCGTGGTGGAAGCTCACGGGACTGGTACGCAGGTATGATGTTTAAAATCCGTGCTGAAAGTTTGGGGTTCGGCAATTATTAATTAAGATAACCCGCAGGCAGGTGATACCAGAGAGATCGCTAGCTTGCAGGCTTTTTTTGGGAAATCCCATTCCCTGTCCAGTCCGCTTATGGTCAGTTCTATCAAAGGCAATGTTGGTCATTGCGAAGCCGCGTCTGGTGCTGCCGGACTTGCAAAGCTTCTTCTCATGCTCCGCAAGCGAGTAATACCCATGCAAGCAAGTCTCCGCCTGCTGAATCCCCGTATCACTGGGCTCGAGGAGGCAGGTATCATCATCCCGACTAAGACCAACGCATGGCAAAGTGGACACAATAAACCCCGGAGAGCCATGCTGAACAACTTCGGCGCAGCTGGCTCGAACTCTGTACTTCTACTGGAAGAGTTAATATCCTCTACCAGCAGTCCTCTCACCCGCAACGACCGCTCCGCTTACACTTTCAATGTCTCTGCTAGAACCCGTGATGCGCTCTCTGATCTGGTTGCTAGATATGAAGATCTTTGGCCGACGGTAGCTGCGGATGGCTCGTTGAAGGACATCTGCTATACTGCAACGGCACGGCGTCAAGTTTATGATTATCGGGTATCGATTTCATGCACGTCTCTCCAGGATCTGCAATCAAACCTCCGTAAAACCAATGTTTTGGAAATCGATAGCGCTAAGATTAGAAGAAAAACGATCTTTGTGTTTTCCGGTCAGGGTAGCAGTTACACTGGGATGGGTGCTGAACTCTTGCGAACTTCTCCTCTCTTCAAGAAGATAGTTATGTCCTGCGACCAAATCGTACAGACTCTGGGGTTCCCGGGAATCCTGCCTATGATCAACGGAGGTCTGGCGGATATGTCTGAGCAGGCTGATGGGATCATCATGTCACAGTGTGCATGTGTCACGCTGGAATATGCCTTGGCTAAGCTTCTCATGTCATGGAATTTGATTCCGGATGTTATTATCGGGCACAGGTAAGTCTTGAACCTTACAAGAGCGCTTTTCCGCTGCTGATATGCATACTAGCTTGGGTGAATACGCTGCCTTGGCTGTGTCCGAGACGCTCAGCATCGAAGATGCCTTGCGAACTGTAGCCTACCGGGCCAAGCTTATGGTCACCATGTGCCCGTCCGGGAGCACCGGAATGCTAGCATGCAAGCTGTCACCATCGCAAGCGGAGGATATGATTGGTAGCTCTAACAAATTCCCGCAGCTCATTGTTGCATGTAAGAATAGTCACAACGACAGCGTTGTGGCTGGTCCACTCGAACAGCTTGACCAGTTCCAAGCAGTTTGCCACGGCCAAAATCTGAAGATCAAGAAGCTTGACGTGCCATATGGGTTTCACTCAGCGGCCATGGATCCAATCCTTACACAGCTAACAGCGTTTGGATGCTCTGTGAAATGGTGTCCCCCAAAGGTCCAAGTGGTGTCCAACGTCTTTGGGCGCTATTTGAGCAGGGAAGACTGCACGCAACGTTACTTCGCTCTGCATGCGCGGCAACCAGTTTGTTTTCAGGACTCTATCCAGTTCCTCGCCGCAGAAGAGCTTTTGGACGATACATTGTGCTTGGAAATTGGTCCCCATCCAATCACACTGCCAATGCTACGCTCAATTGTTGAAGCAGCATCTTGTACCTGCGTTCCAACACTGCAGAGAGGGCGCCCCGCGTGGATCTCACTGAGTACAGCGCTGAGCCAGATGTCAATGATCAAGAATGACATTGACTGGAGGGCGGTGTTCGATTCTTCTCACGCCAGGATAACAGATGCGCCTGGATATCCCTTGAAAGGAACGAGCTTCGCAGTTCCGTACCAGGAGCATCATCGGAACATCGATGTTGAACAGCCGGGAAGCCTCAGGGCTTCTAGTGACACTGGGTTTGCTCTCCTTCCAAAGCTGTTAACCAATCCTACTCCGGATGCAAGCCTACTGTTCGAGACGACTACAGTTGTGTTGGGTCCACTGATCTCTGGGCACAATGTTGCAGGAACTGCTATCTGTCCAGCTTCTGTTTTCCTTGAACTTGCCATTGAAGGCTCGCAAGGTGCTTTGGGCACATCTGAGGACGAAGTTCTGTGCGGTGAAGATCTGAATTTTGCGACCCCTCTGATCTATGATCCTTCAGAAGGATCTCAACCTGTACAGGTGCATATAACAGAGAGCAAGATTGAACGTACTGCTAAAGTCAAGATCACCGGCAAGACTCAGAAAGACAATCAGGAGATTATCTACTGCAGTGGCAGAGTATCTGCTCAGGCTGCCCCGGAGTTGAAACGCCAATTCTTAAAAGATTCAGCGTTGGTCAAGCGACAAAGTGTTTACCTTCAGGATGTCAATCATCGGCCACTCAACAGATTTCAAAAGAAACTCATCTACGAAACTATATTTCCACGTGTGGTCCGATATTCTGAACATTATCAGACTCTCATTGAGCTCAGTGTCTCAGAATCAGGTCTTGAAGGCATTGGAACCTTCGCTCTTTCAAGTTCTTATGATAGCGAAAGATGTGTTACCTCACCAGTGTTCACAGACACCCTGCTACATAGCGCCGGTTTCATTGCCAATCTGAGTGTGTCGTCCGACACAGTCTGCATCTGCTCTCACGTTGCATCTGTAGAGATCCTCTACCGCAACATGAAGTACACCGAGTCGTTCACGGTTTATTGCAGTCTACTTGACATCAGCGAAGGTGTAATCATGGCAGATGCTTTTGCTCTCAATACTGCGGGGGCCCTTGTGGGTAAAATCGGTGGTATGGAATTCAAGAAGCTTCGCCTTTCTTCCCTGCAGAGGTTTCTGAGTGTTGCTGGTCCCTCAAAAGTGGAGTCTGACAGACCGCATCGTGACACAGCATTGAAGCCCTCTCCGGTGGACAGTCCCAACGCTCCTAGTGCATCAAAGTCTGGTACTACGACACCAATACAGGAGAACCTCACCCAAACTGTCCAGGACACTCTTACACGAATCATCCAGGACGTTGGCGGGTTTAAAAATGAAGATATTGACATTACCAGCTCCCTTGAATCACTAGGTATCGATTCGATGATGCAAATCGAAATTACATTGAAGCTGAAGAATGCATTCCCTGGGCATGATCTCGACCGCAACAGGTTGGCTCATTGTGAAAGTGTTCTCGCGCTTAAAAGCCTGATTATGTCAATGCTGGGGTTGACAACGGAAGATGGCGACTCGAATTCATCTAAGAGTCTTGCTTCGACTGAGCGCATAAGCCGAGAGGCTTCGTCTCGGAGCAGTTTGTCTGAGGGCGAAAAGACCAATCCAACCATTCTACATCTCTCCACCAACTCGAACATCCCGATGTGTCTATTCCATGACGGCAGCGGCCTTGTTAGCATGTATGCACATATGGGAGACTCTGATCGCAGTACTTACGCCTTCTCTGACCCATCGCTTTTCAATCCAAAGGTACACTTTGCGTCTTTGGAGCAGATGACAGCTCATTATGTGTCTCGACTTATTTCCTTGGAGCTGCCTTCGCTGATATTGGGTGGTGCGTTTCCCATCCTTTCTCGCCTCCCCATTATGATTTGCGGTCGCTAATCATGGTCCAGGTTGGTCTTTCGGCGGTGTGCTTGCCTGGGAGGCAGCAAGACAGCTTCTGCAAATTGGATTTCCAGTGAAGGGACTCGTTCTGGTTGATTCTCCAAATCCACTCCACCACGAGCCTCTTCCAGACAGTGTGATACAACACGTTTGCAGACCAACGTTACCAGGCGGAGAAGATCGTGTCCCTAGATCAAACGAAACGCTTGCCCGCCAATTTCAGCAGAACGCCGCATTATTGGGCAAGTATAAGCCATCGACGCCCGCTTTCAGTGGGATCAGGACTGTCATGTTACGAAGCCAGCAAACCTTTGATACCGAGACAGAGTGCGGTGTTCGGTATGATTGGTTGATGAGCCAAGAGGCGCGTGATGATGCAGTGAAAGGCTGGGAGGAACTGCTAGGCGGACGCATCGAGGTCTTTCCGATACCTGGAAACCACTTCGAGGCCTTTATCCCGGAGAATGTCAGTCACTATTGCTCCCTCGGTAACAACCATAGAGGCTAAAGTGTCACAGATTGTTCAGACTTCGGCTCAGCTGCGAAGGGCGTGTCGTTACATTGAGAACGCAGAGTAAGGACAATGAAGAGCGGAAAGTGGCGATGCCCACAATATGGTCGTCTGAAGGGGTCTGCATCTTACATAGAATAGAGCCTGTCAAGACTTGGATAAGATTTCGTCGGTATGTCATTAACGTCACAAGCCATTGCCAAAGAGACCAATCGCCCATAGACTATTTTCAGGTCAAGCAGAGTATTCATCTTCCAACTTTATAGCTTCTCATAATCTAGAAATTATGAACGCTCCCGACGACAATATCACCGCGCTGTCCGATAGCGCACACAGCCATACCGAAAGACAACTTGGAAATAGCGATGTACTGCATATCTACCAGTATATTTGAATCCATGACAAAACTACCTATACTGCCTAGTTCACCGCAAGGCCGAGATTTCTCTTACCGTCTGACGAAGCGCCGAAAGCATATGGGTTCCGATCGCTCGCAAAATATGCTGTACTCCGGTCTGGCAACCAGCCCCACCAATGGACACTGGTCCAAATCTCACTCTCCTCCTGTCCCTCTACTGACGTACAGCGGAGCAGAGGTCGGTCAACTGGACTTACCCTCCAAGCCTTTCAAGATACAAAGGGCAACACACAGTATCTGACCTTATTTATACCCATTGACTCCCGGCCCACATACATAGCTCCCCACGCATTGCCTTCCCCTTTGCAATTCGAACAATGGAACGCCCACTCTCGAGCGTCCCAGAGGCCTCTCAGCTCCTCCAGCTCGCCGACCTCCTCAGCACCACCGTACGCACCATCATCGACGAATGGGCGCTCGAACACACGCCCACAACCACCACCGCCCCCTCCCCCCTCGGTGCAGACCCAGCCTCATCCGCCGCCAACAGCACGCGCATCCTACCAAGCCAACGCCTGTATGAAGCACAACGCACCATCGCGGCCATTACGGGTAAGTTGACGGAGCTGGTCTCCGAGCCTAGCGCCCGCGTCATCGAGATCGGATGCCAGTATTGGGAGAGCAGAGCGCTGTATGTTGTGGCTGAGAGACGGGTGCCGGATTTGCTGGCAAAAAGGGGCGAGATGGGGGTGGAGGAGCTGGCGGGGAGGACGGAGATCGAGGTTAGGAAGCTGGGTACGTAATTCCCTTCTCTGGGATTCTTCTTGTTTGTTATGCTGTGTGTTGCGAGTTGAGGCTTCCAGTCCGGCGCACCATACTTTGGTGTTTGTCTGCGATGGGGAGAAATGTGTTGCACTGACAGCTGATTTACTGCCATGGTCTGCTAGCCCGAATCCTAAGGTCTTTATGCTCGATTGGTTGTTTCCAGGAAATAAAGCCAGATCGGTTCGCGAACAATCGCGTCTCGGCCGCGTTGGTGAAGAATGAGCCTGTGAGGGCTTATATTTTGCTTTTGTAAGTAGGTGTGGAATTCTTGCATTTTTGTCTTCTTCCTCTCTTCGCCAAGCTGTCGTGGAAACTCTGCAACTTTTAGTCATAGAGCTTACTCCGGCGTCTGCTAGCAACCTGGATCTTTACACTGCGTCGGATCATCTTCCAGCCTATCTCTTAGGCGAGAAAGGTGCCTCGTACCGAGTCGACGAGACGGCTTTTCAAGAGGCTCTGGGGACACCGAAACCGAGATGGGACTGGCTTGGAGAGAAGCTTCCTTTGGAGGCGTTGTCCGCTGAGGGGGTTGGATACCCCGGGCTACCCAGCCTAAGGAAGACTCGGAAGGGTCAGAATGGGAATGCTGGCGAGCAGACTTTGGTTGCTAGACCTGAGCTCGAGACCTTCGGACTAGCGATGTTGGGAGGGGGGAAGGTGTTCGGCGCTGCTCATCCTTACGGTCAGTCTTGATTGTTTGCAGCTCGGCAAAACATGCTGCCATCCGACAAGTCTAGGACTGACGCTCAAGATTCACTAGACTATCCCTGGGAAGGACTCGGAGAGGCTACAGTGGTCGACATTGGTGGAGGTGTTGGTAAGTGATGTCTATGCTTTCCCTGCACTGATATAGATCATGCCTGAGTGCTGGGTTATGCTGATTGCCGTTCCCGACTCAGGAGGTTTCAGCCTTCAACTTTGTGGTCTGTATCCAAAGCTAAGGCTGGTCGTCCAGGACCGTGGGCCAGTCCTCAAGCAAGCAAAGGAGGTCGTATGGCCGAAAGAAAATCCAACTGCTTTGGCCGAGGGGCGCGTCTCATTCGTGCAGCACGATTTCTTCCAGTCAAACCCCATCCAGGCGGCGGAAGTGTACTGGTTACGCTACATCCTGTACGCTTTCATTCTCCTCCACTGCTTTATTTTTTGCGGCTGTTTTTGCGCCCAGTGGTCCCACCTGGTCCCGCTATTTATTGCCCTCTCGTGGTAAACGGAAACTTACGTCTGACTCTCGGGCAGTCATGACTGGTCAGATGACTACTGCATCCGCATCCTGTCCGCCATCCGCTCGTCAATGTCTGCGACTCTCTCGCGTATTCTCATCTGCGATCAAGTGATGAACAGCACTCTGGGGTGCCCCGAGCTCAAGCCCGCCCCAGCTCCTCTGCCCGCAAATTATGGGTACTATACGCGGTACAGCCACGCGCGAGATATGGCAATGATGGGTATTATCAACGGAATCGAGCGTACGCCTGATCAGTTTAGGGCACTTGCGTGCGCGGCCGGTCTACGGGTGACGAAGATCTGGGAGTGTAGGAGCCAGGTCTCTATCGTGGAGATGAGGAAAACTGAGCCGATGGGGCCTGTATAGCGTCGATGGCTTTTGCGAGATTTAGAAAACCAGGAAATTGCTGGTTATGATAGCTGAGATTGAATACATGGACTTTTCGAGTGTGATGAGACACTATGAGATCCCATGTTATTATATCTTGACCACCAGATGTCTCCCGGTAGGCAATGGCAGCTAATGCAGAGTCTCCTTTACCTTATGTTTGTACTGTTGTATTAGCGCCTCGTTGCTCCTTGGCAACGACACCCCACGTAACATGAGCCTCATTCTCCTGGCGCTTTTGAGCAGTGACATCTTCTAAAGCTGGAGGTGGACGACTAGGGATATGACTGTGAGCAAATATTTACCTAGAAATAGACCCCTCTTGCCCTACTACTCAGGTCCGAAGTGGGCTTCTATGCTGGTACTAAGGTACTACCGTAGTTGAGTACTCCACCACCGCAGATAATCAGCCCTGCGGATATACACACTGAATACTTCCACGGTTGATTATTGTGTTTCGTACAAAGGCGGATCACTTACTTCTTTGGCACCCCACAATATTCAGGTGTGAGAAATTGGCCGCTAAACCTTTTCTTTGGTGCCGAAGAATTCGGTTATTCACGGTTTGAGACTATTACCAAGCCCGGACATGACGAGTTTGAGCGGAATTGAGCCCCTTGTAGGCCTGCCCGCTGCAGCTTGGACCGGAGTATCTGTCCAACAGGCAGGAAAACAGGCCCCCAACAGGCTTGGGGCGTTGGTCATGTGTGGGCCTTTACGGCTACGTCTGCCTGTAAATGTGGCCTGTAGCCTGAAACCCTTTCAATTCATCCTTGCTCCTTCGAGGTTACCATCTTCCACATCGACAGTAAGTGATATTCGCTCACTGCCCACAATGGCGCCTATGGTATTCTCGCAAGGTCCAACCAACCTTCACCACTTCTTCCCCTCACTCTGTGCCTCATTGCCTCCAACCGGATTAGCTCGGAACCTCTACCGCGAGGTGCTCTCGTGCGGCGCTTCTCCCTGTTGCCACAAAACAATCTGGCAATGTTGGGGTCTGGAGTACAATTGAAAAATAAACTCGCAGCGAAGCCGACATTTCAAACTTGATAGGTACTGCAGAGTATCTATATCAGTTGACCAACTCTCACTGATCCCGGCCTGGCTCTAGATAATCAGTCGAAGCCGACTCTCCATGCATTGTACCCTGGCAGCACTACCTTCCAAGTATAAAATTGACCGCTTCAGCCGAGTCCGCTCTGAACTCGTCACCAGCTGGGATCTCCGGGTAAATCCAAAAGAAGTGTGGGAGGGCCTCGTAGTTCTTGTGTTTGTTCCTTGCCCTTTCCGCAAACACATTAGCATGAGAGTTGCGGACGGATCCAGCGGGGTGAAAATGACAACTCACCCACACATATCTAAAACGTGACTGATGATCGTGCCGTCATCACGAACCGGATCTGCTCCACATGTGGCGATATATGTCGGCGGGAGTTCCGCCAACCGGGGATGGAGCGCCGGGAATACGTCTGGATTTTGTTTCTGCTTCGTCGCTCCGTTGTGGCCTGCTCTGGCATGTCAGTCATCGCCCATACCTCAACAAGGTGAGCTTTTCCTGCTTGCAGGGGAACGATCAGAGGACTACTCACTATAGAAAACATACATCGCCTCCCGATTGATCAGTGGGCCGTCCTTGTTGTCCTCATATGCTACGAAGATATCCTTGAACTCGTCTGGCACATAATCTGGATGCAACGTTGAAGGCGCCAAGGATACAACACCTGCGATGCGTGATTTATGGCCTCGCTCGATGAGTTTCAATGCCACTGAGATAGCCAAGCCGGCCCCTACTGAGGCTCCGATCGAGAAGCATTGAGACTGTATACCACCTAACTCTTCGGCATGCTCCCACACCCAGTTGTAAGCCTTTAGGTAGTCATACAGCTGTTGTGGGACAGGAAACTCGGGGGCCAAACGAAAGACCACCGACACGATAATACATGGTGCATGCTGAGCGATGTATCGACAGTTTCCTGACAGATCGTAGTCAGCGGAATGATGTTTTCGTTTTGAGTCGAAAACCTAGAGTCTGACACTCACGGTCTTCAAAGTGAGCATCAACGCTGCCAGCAACAAAGCCGCCTCCATGTGCACTATATGCCATTAGTAAAGACATCCTATCAATGGGTAAAAGCGCCCTACTAGACACCGATAGGTAGCACTTGGCTGTTCCGAGTCTCGTTTGGTGTATATATTCGGACCAACAAGTCTTCAGAAATCTTCTCGTCACCTAATCTTGCGGACGTGATCAATGTGGCCTTCATCAAAGGAAGAAGTTGTAAAAACTGACGACTATGAACAGAGGGATCGGCTGGTGGAGCAGTGCTTGCCAAGGTCTGACACAGAGCACTGTAGCCATCGCGGATCTCTTCAACAGTGCCCTTAATCAGAGGCCTGTATCCCAACTTCTCTTCCAAGGCTAGCCAGTCGGCCGAGAGCTGCATCTTGGCCGACGGAAATGCGTGGGTCTTCCGAGAAATAGTCGACGGTTGGATCTAAGAGGTTTGCAGAGAACTCTCTGCATGGCCATGATATATAATATAATGCCACACGACTGCAATAGTACGTACAGGCCCGGAGTTGCTATTCTCCAAATTGGGGATCTTATGGGCAGTGATGCCTATGTCGACTGCTTTGTTCACGGAGGAGAGGGTATGATGACAGTGAAACACCGTCTCTTCAATGGTAGATCAGGACCGGAGTACAAAAGCAACATGCCACCAAAGTTAGACCGCTCTTGTTTGGGGACGACGGGAACGATAAATTGGTGATAGAAGAGACTGTCTCCTCGATTGATGTCACTCGAATAGTGTTTTCAAGAGAAACGACTCGTCTCTGTCTCTGTCTCTGAGAGTGCCAACCTTAAGCGTTGCAGATATGCGCAAAGACAGGTCATGAACTTATACTATTCTGGTGCGGGTGCAAGCTATGGCTTCTGTTAACCTTCTGCTTTCGCCTCCAAAGATATTGTGGTTGGAGTAGGCGCTCAACGGCGTGAAATACTGTGCGTGGAGCGGGCTGCAGTTTCGCTGCAACCGAGAGAAATGGATCTCTCGGTTCACTAGCTAGAAATGCTAGTATACGGGATTGAAGCAGGGAGAAAAATGCTGCTCATGGAGATTGAGCATGCTTCCACTTACGAATTGAACCCTCCATTTCGCAGTGTACGGTGATCTTACGACTTTCGTAGCTTCCGGCCTTTTCAACGGCCAGTCGCATCAGGGGCCTCGAAGATTTCCCTAGATGCTTTCAGTTCCTCGAGTTACAGTCTCGTTACACAACTACAGTACCACCCCTTTCATCCGTTGTTGTTGTTGTTGCCCTTGCAGCTTTAGCTTCCTGACTCTAGCCTTACCAGTCCTGAACACTACCTTCACCTGACTCCCAAATCTCATCATTCGCCCAATACTTCCCCGTCACCCCGCCGATATCTCCAAACCCAACCCGGATTGGGACTCTCGCGCCTTGCTCTAGCCAGATAGTCAGCGCTGTTCCATCGCCCTCTTGATCTCGCATGGACCACCCATGACAAAATACTCACCCACTGTTTTCGGCGCCGCGCCTGCTTGGTTCCCCAAATCTGTGCTCACCCACCCAGGGCAGCAACAGTTGATGAAGAATGCAGGATTCGAACGTGCAAGAGCCATTGTCATCGCATTCTCGGCTGCTTTGCTGACGAAGTAGGGTTTTCGGGCCCAGCCGCCTTCGACTGCCTTCCCTCGGATGGCAAGCTGCTATGGAAAGGGTGAGACGCGGAACACCCACCTTAGTAATGATGCAAGCAGGGAAAGAAAAAGAAACCAAAATAAAATTAATGGGGGGCCGACTCAATGTACGGAAAGAAAGTCTGATCGGAAGACTCGCACCTCATATTCCTGAACAAGCTTCTCCACATCCTCCAACGTATTGCTTGGATCTCGAAACCTTTCCCTCAGACTCGGGCTGAATTGCGCCAGTCCGCCGGATGCGGACGAGACATTGGCAATCCTACCTCCCTTCCGCATGATAGGCAAGAAGCCCTGACATACCTGTCCTCTCTGTGTGAGCACTCCAAACCCGCTTCTAGATTACCATCAGAATCTCAGGATACCGCAAGGGTGCCGCGATAGTTGACATCCAGAATCTCCATCCGCTGCGCGTCCGTCAAGTCCATGGCATAATGGTACAATCCGGCGTTGTTGATCAGGACATCGCAAGCACCCTGCTCCTGCTCCACCCGAGCAGCAAGCGCGGTGATGCTTGCTCGGTCGGTCAAAGAGATCTTGCCGTACTCGACGGAAACGGCGGCACTGGAAGGGCGAATGCCTAGATTGGCGCCTGTACGGGAGACGGCGTAGAGAACCAGCGGCGTGGAGATGGTGGCGGCGAGGGTTTGACAGACGGCGAGACCGATGCCGCGATTCTTCGGCAGGTTAGCGGGGCGGGAGTATAGCGGGGGACTTGGTACGAAGGCTATTTGCAGAATTGTTCGTACGTACGGCGCCAGTAATTACTGCGATCTTGGCAGTTGACATGTCGTAAATCGTGTAAAAGCGAGAGGGGAAGTGGGGAGAAATGCAAGCTTGACACAAAAGAACGGTAAGGGGAAGGAAATGGCAGTATATATATATAGAGAGAGAGAGAGCGCAGAGAGCAGAGGAGTCACATTCACTGATCGACACTGCTCATCGCTTCACTGCGCACCTCGAGAATGACCCAGTCTCTGGGTAATTTGAATACAGTTACTGGGGAGCAGTTGCTGCGTTTTGAATCACTCTACATTGTTATTCCAGCAATGTTACTTCTACGCGGCTCCCAAGCCCTTCCCGTCCTCACGATAGAATCCCGTCATCTCTGTGGTTTGATTTCCACCCACGCTCTGCAACCAACTCTCCTTGTTCTTGACGAACAGTTCCGTCTCGGGCACCCACTCCGGCCCTTGTGTTCGATCCAACGTCCCCACTGCTACGATCAATCCATCCGGGAATTTCTCATTCGCCGCGAAAAGCGAGGATCCGCACTCGCCGCAGAACGAGCGCTCGACCGTCCCGCCCGAGTCCGTCTCGCTGTCACTGTATGTGCGGATGTAAGGCTTCCCGGAGGTGATGGTGTAGTGCTAGATACATGCAACCCACCCATGGGTGTGGGGATCAGCCTGGTGTAAATTGATGAGAATGAGGGTGAGCTGCAGGTTGAAGTTGAGTCCAGCTCTAGAGCAGACTCAAGTAGTCTGTGGCAAAATGAGCGACCTACCGCTTTCGGAACAAAGGTGTTGGCCATAAAGAGTGAGCCCGTCATCTTGCGGCAGTGGGTGCAAAAGCAGATCACATTCTTGCCGAAGCCACCGGCAAGCGTGAAACGGATTCGGCCGCAGACACAGGAACCGTTCATAGTGATAGAGGCTGTCATGATTGAGAGAATGAAGATTGGCCGAATGTTGCTTTCACCAGTCTTTCTCGACTAAGGTAGAGGCAAAGATGTTACATGTACTCCGGGTAATCGTTCAGCGGAAATCGCTTCTGTGCTGCCTTCACTATCCTGTTCGTGGACCAGAGTACGTGTTACGCAGTACGAGATAAAGGGTTCACATCAGATCGTGGCCTGGAGACTGGAGACAGGAAAGCAAGACTCTGCATCTTCGCTCACCCCTGATGTCTACCACTTTCGAATACTGAAGGCAACATCCATCAAACTTCACAGCATCAATCCACAGATCATGCCTTACCCCACCCGCCACCAAGTCTACAAAATCTTCAAAAATCTAGAAAACCCGGATGGCGGCATCGAAGAGTTCTTCAAATCCTTCTCGCCGAACGTCGAATACACTGTCCCCGGGCACGGCCGCTTCGCCGGCTACTACCCGCGCAAAGAAGACTACTACAACGCCACGTGGGCCAAATTCCGCCAAGTGCTCAGGGAGCCGGGGTTCAAGTTCCTGATCGTGGACGGCGAGGATGGGGTCATCACAGGTCAGGATGGGTGGGCGGTGGTGATTATGCAAACCGTTGACACGGTGACGAAGAGTGGGGTCGTCTATGATCAGCATTATAGCTGGCACTGCAAGTTCAATGAGGAGAAGCTTGTGGTAAAATGTAGAGCGTACTTGGATTTGGGATACTTGGAGGATGTGTTGGGTACAGAGATGAAATTGCAGGGTATTGATTAGTTGGTGAGAAACGGTGACAGTTGTACGACTGGTGCCTGCGTGTGGCCTTTGATTAGCTCCATGACTAGGAAGATGAGTGTTTAAGATTTGAATGGACTTTCTCTCGGGAATACAAACGAGGAATTAATCTAGTCACTCAGTATTTCAACCGGCGTTGAATGCAAACGGCCAGCAATCAATAGCATACAGATCTATAATCGGGAAAGTAGCTCTTACCGAAGTTCTAGTCTTCAAATCTATCCCCAAGGGTCTCAGGTACCGAATCTCTCTCGGGTGTCTGACTGTTCATAGACGATTGCTTGCTCCCCCAGACCTGCGACTGCTCGATGGCACATTTGCTGATAGGATTTACGGGGTTCCGGGGCCCAACATTGGTAGATATCGACAACAGCTTACGAGAGCACCGAATAGAGTGACCACCAAGTTTGCTATTTGGAATATGTCGTGGACTCGGAGAGCACTAGCAGCAGCCCAAGCTCATCGACCTGATAACAGGGATTGCCAATCAACCCCCGCCAGCCGTTCTAGGCACGGGAGTTCGCTTATGCTGTTTAGAACTTAGCTTGAGTCATTCAACTAAGTTGCTGCCATGGCACTCACGCTGAGAAAGAAGGACAATATTAAGCTGACGGCGGCAGCGGCATATACGTGCGTGAACCTGAGTGGTGGCATCAGTAGGGCCAGTACGAGAGAAGAGATTCCGAGAGCCGTACACTTTCTGCCAGGCAGCAACGATTACTTCAAGTGCTTGCTCCTTGAGTCTCGGCGACAGGGAGGTGAAAAGACTCCCACTTGTTCCAGAAATGACCTGCTGAATCTCACCCAGCGGCTGATTCGGTAGCAACTCTCTGAGGCCAAGTTCGGCCAAATTGATAAAGATCGCACCGGCAACTGAAAGACCAAAGGCCAGACCACAGAGTTGGGCTGAAGGTACACGAGGCATCAGCAACAAACCGCTCCGAGAGACATTGGGATGGGTAAACTGTCGAGCTTTACTCACCAATCAACATGAGAGTCACACCTGCACCGGCATCTTTGGGATTAAGAATCGCCTGAATGACCGCAAAGGAAGCTTGAGTGTAGGCTCCGGCTCCGATGCCAAGGAGAGCCTCGAAGCCATAGATAGCAGATACTGATGTATTAACATTGACTCGGGCTGCGGAACACATTGTCAGTCACATTAGACCAAACTTCCTTATTTCAGGCGCACTTACACATGAGTACCGCTCCAATGAGTGACAAGGCGCTTCCACCAAGATACCAAGGAGTGAAGAGACCGAATTTCGACAAAAAGAACCCACTTCCAAGCATGAACACAATCAACATGAATATGAAGGGGAGCAATCTAACAGCCGCCTGAATTGCAGAGTCGCCTCGAGTAAATTGGAAATACAGCGGGATGTAATAAACGCTCACATAAGAGATTGTGCCAACGCAGCAACCAATAATGAAGAGCAAAATAGGGTCTTTCATCTTGAGCAAATGTACCGGAAACATGCGATTTTCTGGTGATGTGAAGATGCCCAACGATTGCTGAAAAGCGAAGCCGATCCATAGCAGACCACCTACAACAAACAAGGCGATTATGACGCCACTGTTCCAAGCATAGAGTGCACCGCCAAAATTGATGGCCACAATAAGAACGGTAAATGCGGCGATGCTGATGACTGCTCCGACAACGTCAAAAGTTGAGGCTCGTTTACCGACCGAGAGACCTGTAGTCGGAGGAGTCGATGGAATCAAGAATACGTAGGCAGGAAGGAGGAAAGCGCCAAAAAGGAGGTTGATGTAGAACGCCCACCGCCACGTATAAAGCTCAAATCCTCCTCCAACGGCAGGTCCAAGTACGGTACCCATACCCCACACAAGGCCCCTGAAACAAAGGGTCAGTGAAGTGAGTGAGTGATGGAGCATAATTAATATACGAGAAGAGCTCACGTTAGGCTAAGGTATGCTGGACGCTCCTTGCTCGTGGTATGGACGGAAATGAGGCCTAGCAAGCCGAGATACATGCCATTGCCGCCAACTCCGGCAAACACACGACCAACAATCTCAGCACTCATGTTTGGTGCTGCTCCACACAGAGCTGACGCGGCCATGAAGATGACAGTGGAGATGATGAAGAGCCATTTAGCATCGTAGAGTGCGTATAGCTTTCCGAGTGGCATGATGATGGCAACCCCACCTATCATAAACCTTTATTAGAACAAAAGCAGTCAGTCAAAGTGTCCTTGACCAATTGGAACCGCAATCTCAAAAAGAGGGTAACGCACCCAACAGACAGCCATGGTAACTGTTCAACAGCGTTGAATTCATTCACTATGGCCTGCACGAATCAATCGCAAAGCTCATCCAGATTTGGCAAGCCATGGCATACCGGCTGAATATTGGCGACCACCGTGTTGTCAAGGGCGTAGAGGAACATTCCGGTCAAGGTGCTGACAATGAAGAGAAACCACTGGAGAGAAAAGGGGTAATCGTCAGCCTCATGGCTTGAGTATCGCACGATAGAGGGGGAAGATACTTTGACGCCGGTTATGGCGCGAGACTCCTCCAATGGGGGAGTGATGGCGCCTTTCTCCGCCTCCTTGGGTGGGTGCTCGGCTGATGAAGGCATGCCATTCGCATGCGTAGAATGGGCACTGTTATCGTGCTGACTGGAGCTCTGTTCCGAGTCCATCGTGAGAAAGAAGAATGGCCGTACAGAATCCGCTCTGAGTCGTAGAGGAAGAAAGAAGAGAAAGGAGAAAACAGTAGTGCAGTCAAGGAACCTAGAGCTCTCAAGAGACACGGTGAGTAAAAATGTGTCCTTGAGTGTTTACCAGAGGAGAAGGTTGAGGTAAGATGAAACGTGAATTGGACATGGTACATGTAGATTAGTAAACAAAAGCCCAGCCAGCAGTGCAGGTGCACAGCATTGGAGATAAGGTAACGACCAAAAGGCACTAGCAGATACATTTGCATGATTTGCATGAGTGGCAGATAAGAGGTAATGATTGTGTCGGTAAGCTAGGACCGGAGTACAGTTGACGTTCAAGTGAGACATGCGAATGCAGTGTTACCATCAGAAGCTAATACCTTACCTAAGCAGTCAACTCAGGTAAGCGCATATAAGGTAGAAAATGATGACTAAGGTAACGTAATCACCACCCAGTCAAGCCAGCCACCCAGTTGAGCCACCTCACTGTCGCTTAATTAACCCTTGTCAAAACACCTTGAATTATTGAGATTACCACCCCCCTAGACTAACTACATGAAAACTGAATTATTCATGAGCATTTTCTTTCAGATCAGCTTCACAAATTCAACTTTGCCTCTTAATGCATAATATTTAGCTGTTTTATCAGTCAATTTCTTTGTCTTCTTCTCTGCCTTCTGCATCATAGCCTTATTCTTGTTGACAATAAGAACTCAGACATTTTTAACACTCTTTTGTGACTACTTCTTCTGCTGTTGCTTCTGCTTGTTAAGCAGTTTCTAATTAATTCACTGTAAAACTGTTCTATCTGTCACAGCTGTCAGAGCTGTGTCTTTTAGATTTAAGACACATATATATAATGATGATGTTATATTTATTATGATCTCATTTACAAACTGATTGATTTGAGTTGCTGTACTAAATGTGACAGTAATGTGGACTTGAACTTCATTGAAATTTGTAAAGAAGACATAGAGTGAGATCTTTAATTAAGATAATTTTGAAATAACAATAAAAGAATTGAACAAAATAAGATCTATATTTTATTATGTATTTAAAATGTTCTAAGTTATAATTGCTGTTGATTTAATCTTCTGATAGTAGCATAAAAAGTTCAGCTTGTTGATATTGATGATTTTATAATGTAAATAAGTATAAATACACTTCTTATAGATCTTGCTCAATGATTTAAAGACTTCAATATTCAATGACTGCAGCAAATGAGTTGAATATAAAGAAAGATATAAAGTTACAATGCTGTGATCACAGCAATACTGAATAAAGTTAATAAAGATATGACTTTTGTAATTATTCAATATTAATAGTTGATGAGTGCCTTAAATTTAAATTTTAATGTGTAAATTGAAAATCTTAAGTCACTGAAGCTCTATTACATTAATAGTTTAGTCATTGTCACTAACTTATAAAACAGTTTAATCATTCTTAATAGAATTTAGTTATGTCTGCTGTATCAGCTTGTTCTTGAAAATGAAGTAGAATGAAAGAGTGATGTCATTAAATGATATATACTCAATAAGAAACACTTAATTTTAATTATCAGTCTAAATACTGAAAGCTTATGCTTCTATGCATTGTACTAGAACTTTAAAGCTGTCTGTGATGTTCATTGCAAATTTCTTTTTATTCATGTTATATATGTCTGACTTCAAAATATCATGCTGAATTCACATAAAGTTGTATAAATCAAATCATTTTTAAATGATTTCAAGATTCTTAACATTCTTTTAATTCTGATTGAGATTGCAGCTATACTGTGTCTTAAAGTCTGAATGTCAATGCAGAAAATTTTTATATCAATGTTGTTTTAGAGAATTCAGATTGTCTTTGATCATCATTAAATGCTTTGTCATGAATTTCAGCTGTTCAATTCATGAAGGTCACTCTCAAACTGTCATAGTATCAATTCATCAAATTAAGACATTCTTCTCATGCACTGACAGTCATTGTTGATCTGTCTGAAAGATCTTTGCTGATTATCTTTCTTTTCAATGAGCTTGTAGAGTAGATCAAGATAAATCATAGATTTGAGCAATCTTGCAAAGAGAAACTGATGAATCATTGTTCAAATCAGCTAAGGCAAGGCTATATTGTGTGGAAATATCAGGAATTGACTTAATTGATTCATCTGAGGCCATTGTGGATGTGTGGTGACGATGAGGTGGATGACAATGTTGATGATGTTTGTGGCTAATGGGGTGGCTTGACTGGGTGGCTGGCTCGACTGGGTGGCGATTACGTTAAGGTAGACAGGGCACCTCATGGATAGGGGCAATTAGTAAGGGGCGACTAAGCAATAATATCATCGACATCTCAAGTGGTGCAAGTAAACTGAATGACCTCAGGTGTGAATGTTCTGTGTGAGCCAGAGACCCACAGCCGGACACAAAACAAGTGACACTATAAAGAGACTCAATCAGATGGGCAGAAGCTACGCGCTGGCCGCTGGGTTTGAGAAAGGGTTTGGCCAATTCATGTCAGTGGTTCCCGCGCACGAGTCACCCTCAGGATGAGAAAACGGTCACCATCCACGCTTTCTCATTGAACACAGCTTTGGTGGTACCCTGCATCATTGGCCGCCCTTTCTAGCATTGGGTACACGAATCGAGCATTCATCATTAGGGGATTATTTTCAAGCCTGGTAGTCTATCTACTGTATGTCGACCGCTGGAACCTGAACTCCTAAGGGGCTCCCAATCTTCTTTCGAATTCTTGCCCACCACATGTAAAACTCTCAAACAAGGTAGGCTATAGATGTGTGTCTAGGTCAGGCCACGGAAGATGCTACTAGGACGGCATTTCACTCCATCTCAAGCACGGTCTTCGCTTTGGACTTGATAAGAATCCCCATGATCGCAGATAAAGTACATGGCGAGACATCGTTGACAGTAATAGTTGCACGCATGCTAGCATTCGCCGGACTGGGCGGCACTGCGTCCGGCATGCTTATCTGCTGCTGTCGCTTTTCCGCCTCCACCGGGTGTTGAATCTGTACCCTTTCAGATGGCTCGCCTCCAGCTGACAGGTGTGATGATGCGAATGGGCTTCTGGTAGCCAATATCTCAAAGGACGTATGCTCTAGGGTTGGTTGTTGCTCGTTTGGAGTGATAAGAGGGCTGGCGTTCTCGAACGTTGTTTCCGATGCATATAGGAACGGATCTGTTGATAGGCTTGCTTCCAGGTCTGCTTCGCTCCATGGCGAGCAAGAATGCAGTGGTTGATCTGGGGTCCGGGCCTCCTGATTCGAAGCTGATACCCTCACCCGGACAAAAGGAGAAGGCGAGAGTAAAGTTTCCAAAGAAGTGCCGCTGCTATACTCCGGCGTTAGACCGAGCTGCTCAGGAAAGAGGCCAGTAGATTCGATGCCAAGATCAAACAATCCAAAATCGGGCGTGCCGAAAGGGTCACCAAGCTCAGCTGAAGTGTCGGCAGTAGAAAGTAGGTCATCGGGACTCCGTACAACTTCCTCCGCCGTCGAATCCGGCTTGCAGCATGGTGAGGTATTGGATAGGACTGTGAGCGATTTGCGCTTCAGAATGGTGTACCTATATGTCCGACAAACGTTCATCAAGGATATCATGTACGTGCTGATCGGGGGTGACTGACTGGTTCTTGAGGTTATTAGCTGACCTTCCAGGAAAATGACGTGCCTGGATGTCTTTCCAAGCCGTTCCATGAGTCTCCACTGCGATCAGGAGGTTTTTATTCTAATGAATCGTGTCTGTCAGTATAACGATCTTCAGTTTGAACTCGGAGCAAGTGGGGGAATAGAACTTGCTTCTTCTTCGGTCCAGCTACTATGATCTAATTTCGGGTCAAGGCAATGCTGCCACCGCTTGGAGCACTCTTATACAACGCACAAAATCAGTACTTCTGAGGTAGTGCAGGATCATGCCCTGAAACGTACGCTCTGCACTCCTGGTTGGAATGTTCTGGGCAATCAGAGTCCAAGACGGCCCATACCAATTCACATGGTCTTTGAGAAGTTGATCTTCTTCTTTTGTCCACATGCCCTGAGCGAACGACCTTGTCAGATGGATTACTTGCATGTCGTTTAGTGTTGAATCTAGACCTTTCGTAAGCCTCCGGTGACTTCGTTGTAGAACCGTTTCCGACAATCCTTGTTGGTTCTGCCGGGTATATTTTGAGCAATCTTATTCCAGTCTTTGATTTCGCCATTGAAAACTGCATGTGATGCGTAATGTTAGATGTTTGACAGAAACACTGAGAGATGCTTGCCAACGTACTTGCTGATTGACAAGCAACCTCCTTTCGAAGAGTGGCATCTTCCTCTGGCGTCCAACGTCGCTGCTTTGTAGACATTTTAGTTCGAGCAAGTCCACAAAGGAACGTGCTGGAAGGAATTCGATCTAGTGCTGACGGTAATATGGACGGCGAAGCCAGACTGGATCTAAATTGAAGTGGACAGTCACACTATCAGGGAACGGAACTACCACCTTGTTGATTGCACAACAGCTCAAGAGCCTCATTGCGCTCCCACCCCCTTGGAGAGCAACCATAAGCCGCAAACAGATGCTGCCTGTCACCTTGAATCTGACATGCAGGAATGGGTAATGCAGTTAAGTGTAAACACTCCGATAGGGCTACAATGCATGAACATCGGGTAAAAGACCAAGTTGGTACATGGAACTGCATAAAAGACTTTGCTGATTGACGCCCTACAAAATAGAAATCCATGGTTCAAAACACCAAAACTTCTTACAGCAGTTCGCGGTTTAGATGTTATCAAGGTATCATGATGGTGCCTCTCTGCTTGCGAAAGTGCTTGCTTACCTAAGGTAAGGTATCACCCGTCATTACCTTCGCTTACGGTGTGTAACGTTACCTAGGTAACGTTAGGTTACAACGTTGAATGTGCCAAGATCCTAAACCAGCCGAGAATGCATCGGTGGTGGCGCAATGAGCCGATTGGATATCCTAAGCTATCCTGTCCTTATCTACAGAGTACCTTACCTGAATGGGCAAACGACTCGGACGGTCGAGGCAGCTCCATAAACACTTCCATGCCCTGGTCAACACCACTCAGAAAGGACTTCTTTGATCCTGAACACCGCACACATGTCTTGGGACTTTACGAGCACTTTACACTGAGCCAATGGTATCTGAACACAGATTCCGTTCGTGCTGATCTGATAAGCAGCTTCTAACTTCATGTATGTACTGCCGTTGGATACACTTCATATGCTTGACTCCTGGCCGTTTGGGAATCAAAGCTCACCCGGAGATTTGCGAGAGCAAATCATTGCCTCGCAGACCAGCACCAGGCTCCCAAAGGCGCTCAAGTGGTCGGATACATTTGGATGAATGGGTGCCGCGCAGGCACATTGCAGGCGAGATCGTTTGGACCCTCGTCCCTTTCCTATCAATACCCAAATGCCAGTATCTATCTACCGCCCATCCTTTGTTACTAACGCAAGCCCGTAGAAGAGCTAGGCTGGTCGGGAGGTAGGAGTCGCCCGTGAATCATCTTCCGCAATGGAAAAGTCAAAATCCCTAAATGCCTTCTTGAATGCCTTGGCATCTTCCACCTCCCCAGCCTGCGACTGCATGCAATCCTTCCAGTCGAGGCGGGTTTCCAGCTGCAGTAGCTTCGCCAGCACTCGCCGGCCGAACTGTACGTCAAAGCGCTGATCGGAAGGGAGTCGGAGGACGAGCGATTTCTCGATGTCGGCATTGATTTCCGCGTCTCCATCTCCGGCCCTCCAGATCCAGACCCGGAAGTGGTCACTCTGCTCGCTTACGCCATCATTATTAATGTCTTCCGCTCGGAAATGAGGGTATCTTTCGTTCTCGGCTTCAACTCTGAAGGCGGCTTCCACCAGGCCCCTTTTTACCAAGTCTGTGGAGACGGGCAGAAACTGCCAGTGGACGTGAACGCCGCCTGCTCTGCTAACCTCCCACGTCACCGCACCGAGTTCACCTTTGCTTTGGTGCCTGACCATGGCTTGCAAAGCTTGCCGGTATCTCTGCATTTCTTGGACTGTAGAGGTCCGTGTAGCTAGATTGGCAATCAGGTCAAGCGTTGGTGCATGTGGAAGAGGGATGATGAGAATGTGAGCTGGAAATCCAAGGATAGGAAAGGTAGTCGGAGTACTGAGAGGGCCTTTGGCTGTCGTTAGGTAAGCATCTGTACCTATTGACGTGATAAGATGCGTGGCCAGGTTGGGGTTGGACAGACAGAAGAAGCATTCCGAAGGTGTCGGCTGTGGTCGAGACCGTTTTGAAGAACGATGCTGGTGGTCAGGTTTGGCAAAACGGGAGTATGACTGCTCTTGATCTGGAAGTCGGGTTCGCTTTTGAAACTTTCCAAGAAGCGGGGAAACAGTCGTCCCCGGTGGTATGCTCATAGGAAGGGCAGCGCTAGGGTCCATAGAGAAGGCGTATAGCCACCTCTGGTTGGCGATGTTGTTGTAAGAGGCGAGACTGATGAAGCGTGTGATAGGTTTGTGATCCTCCGTACCCTCATTAGGCATATGGAAGAAAGGTTCACGCTCCCAGAATGTATTCGTCGAGGTCGAGAAATGGTATCGGGGCTTGAGCGTGGCGCAAAGGTCCGCGATACACTGATGAGCTGGTGGTTCATCTAAGTCTGAATTGAACGCCACTTTTGAACCGGCACGGATTGACGATGGCCATTGACTAGTGATCAGAATGTCGGCGCTGTTTGCGCCGAACAATGATTTCGCATCACTTTCTGTATAGAACGGGAGGTATTTATCCTTTGACAGGCCACCAATTATGTTGCTATTAAGTGTGCCTCCCAGAGCAACGATCTTAATGCCCTCAGATGTCTTGATGGTTGTCCGCTTGCCCAAGAAGTAAAGGTTTGGTGTCAACTCTCCGTTCGAAGACTCCAGCTTCTCGACTACACGCTGAGGAAGTGCGTAAGAATTGAGGGTAAAGTAAGTAGGTAATGGAACTTTTATCTCGCCCTTCAGCAGGGCCTCCATGTCTTCATCGTCGGCGGCTGTCGGTGAGGTCGGATCGACAAAGAGATCACCAACAATAATGGCAAATGAGAAAGCATTCTTGGCAAGCAAAGTTGATAACTTTTTAAAAAGCGATGACACCGCCCCTCCAACACCACCAATTACCAGTCTATCACGAACTTTGAGTCAGTAGGTTGAAATTTTCGGTGAACGACTGTTGTGTAGCAGATGCGCTGTAATCGATTGTAGAGAGACGTTTCCGGTGGTCTTGAGTAAACAGTATCGTACGTACATTTTAGATGCCATTCCTAGATATCGAAACACTTAGTACACCTCATCTCCATCTCCGTCTCCATTGTTCGTTTCTAGATTTAAGTTATCAAAGGTAAATACGGAACGGGACGGTCTTTCGCACCGCGAGTACCGGCTTCTGATAGGTTGAGAGGTATGGCAGCGACGGGAGCTAGGCAACAAAGTTCTTCCATAGCCGTCAGCACCTACTGTTAACTTTTTGAACGTATCAGACCGATTGGGACTTCACCTTTGGAAAGCAAGACACTGAGCTATCCTCCGGTGCAGCCACGCACCATGTCCTCTTCTTTTAAAGTGAGGCCTTCTAAGGTCGTCAAGGGCGGTACTGTGTCAACAAGGAACTACCGCTTCGAGTCTTTCACGCAACGCATTGCAAAGATCAACATCGATCCCGTTCGAAGAGTTCGCCGCCAAAACTTAGAAGAGCAGGATGCATCTGCTACCGCCTCCTACTTCAAAACATCTCTCGAAGAATGGATTGATCTGAATCTTTCGGAGGGTTTCGCCGAGTTTGCGCGCTCGGTGAAGCCGCTATGCGAAAGCTTACCGCAGCTGCTACATTACCACCACCAAGTGATGGACCTGACGATGGAATATATCGGCAAGATGGACGCGCATTCGCTGGAACCGTTGCTGAGTCTCCTGGGACACTTCGCCCACGATTTAGGGCTGCGGTTCGAACCACACTTTCAAAGAGCGGTAACACTGGTGGCTTCTGTAGCTGCCAAACATGCAGACGTTGAAGTTATTGAATGGAGTTTCTCATGCCTGACATGGTTGTTCAAATATCTATCAAGGTTACTCGTTCCCGATCTGCGCCCATTATACGACATTCTGGTACCTCTACTTGGGAAGGAACGTCAGAAGTTGTACGTTGTTAGGTTCGCGGCCGAGGCACTCAGCTTCTTGGTGAGAAAAGCAGGGGCGTTGTATCATAAGAATCAGAAACCCTTGGAGACTTTGATCCGGCATTCCTTGGAAGATTTGAGACACGTCACTGAGGGCCGAAGTGTGCACTTTTACCAGCAGGGACTGATGACCATGTTCGCAGGTGCTGTCAAGGGAGTCAAAAGAGGCTTACATTCCAGCGGGGGCGCTGTGATTCGAACTTTGCTCGACAACGTACTCCAGGAAATCCAAGCTCAGAATTCATGGGCAGGAGAAGTCGTCTGTGGGGTTCTGATAAGCTTGATCCACCACGTTGATATGGACGGTTTCCAGCCACTATGGGAGGCTGTTCTACAAGGCATGCAAGGCATTTTCCTGCGCCCCAACCCTAGTAATCTCGCCTTTGGCGGACGTTTACTGTTCATCATGTCTGGCGTCCGGAAAGGGTCACGGGTGCAGTGTTGGCAGCCCATGCTAGAGACATTAGAGCGACTGCTGGATGCAACAAGCGTTCTGCCGTCAAAGTCTCTCGATGAAGCAGCAGTAGAAATCATTCCAGCTGCAGCGGTCATCTTACAGTTGGCACCAATGGACGTGGTCATCTCACATCTCCGGAAAATCACGACAGTAATATCAGATGAGAGATTCACGAAGCACTTCCTCATCCTTTGCCGTTGTTTCGCCCAGATGGGAACGGAGCGATTTCCGAGCATACTATTACCCCACTTACAGAAGTTAGTATCTTAGAACCTTCATAAGCATATCAATAGCCTAACATTACTTCCTGCAGAGTCATCAACTCGCATTGGGCGGACAACGAGGACCAGCTCTGTGTACTGCTGCCTAAACTGTCTTCTCTTGGTTGTCTCACGAGGACGTCCTCCAGCGGCGGTCGGTTGCTTTGTCCGCCAGCTTGGCAGCACAAGATAGGGAGCATCTTTGCCGCTCAAATGGACAACGACGAACTGGTCCCCAGGTGCTGTGCCTACCTTGGCTGGATTGATTCCCTATCTTTTGATCAGTCGTTGCGCGAGAGCATTACAGGTTACCTTGGCCAACACGCAGAAATCTGCTTAAGCTCATCTTCACAAGATGTTCGCAAAAATAGTATCCTGTTTGGCGTTGGGCAAGCTCTACTCTCATATTCTACGACTCTTCGTAATGGCAGAGATCTAGATACCTCTCTGTGGCCAAGACTTTGCTCATCCGCACCGATATACAAAGCTCTGCCGCCATATTTGGAATCTCTCCTCGGATACCTCACCACATTGTCTGGGCGCCTTGATCATTCTAACGATTTTGTTCAGGCCTTGGAGGATGCATTAATCGGTAATCTGACGACACCGTCCCATAGGCTTAGGGCACTATCACTTCGCATACTCGGTGAAATTTACCAACAACGACACCAGCAGGAGTCTGAGGCAATCGCCATTGCCATACGAATTGAGGATTTGCCGTTGACTCTCGAAACAGCGCGCTCCGCTTCAATGTACATTAGAAAGCTTGGGACACTTTATAACTCAACTGTCTCCGATACCCACCTTCGGAAGGTCATCCCGTACTATTGTTTTGGCATACTTACAATGCCATTATCGCAGATATGGGCAGACGCAAAGAGTGCTCTGAAGCTCGTCTGCGAGAACAAAATAGGTGATGAAGTCTTTACGGAACTCGCCTTCTCCCTCCTAGCGCTTCAAACGACCAGCGAGTCCTCGGTGACTTCTTCACCTCCCGAAGCAACAGAGAAAGTGGCGAGGACCGAGTTCCAATGCTCTAATCTCTCTTCGCTGGAGGGCATCCTTCAACAGATTCGAAAAGAGCTGAATTGTGCAGACGACGTGATCCGCGAAAATTTTAACGAAGCGCATCGATCACCTCCACTGACAACTTCTATGATGCGGGCACAAGTGCTAGATGTCCTCAACGTTGTTCCCAACATTGCAGAGAAACGCTCACGTCATCTTGTGCCTTTACTTATATCTTGGACAGGGAATAACGACCATGATGCCATTTCTCCACCTGAGGACAGGTCGTATGAGCCAGGAACACCCTTGGATAGGATTACCCACGACAAGTGGACTATGCGAGAGAAGAAGGCTATGCTTGGTCTTTTCCAGCAGTTCATCAACCCGCGTGTCCTGTACAAATCCGGCGACGTCTACCAGACTCTGCTCGACCTTCTTACGAATGGAGATGTCGAAATCCAAAGATATGCGCTGAAAGTTATTTTCACGTGGAAGAATGTAGGACTGTGTCCGTATGAGGAAAATCTTCTAAACCTACTTGATGAGGCCAGATTTAGAGAGGAGTTATCGATTCTGACGCACACGGACGAAAACCTTGGCATAGTCCGTAACGAGCACCGGCCGACTTTGATGCCTGTACTGCTTCGGCTTCTTTACGGAAGATCGGTCGCTAAAGCAGGCTCAGTTGGTGGCAACAAAGGCCAAGATTCAAAGAGAAAAGCGGTAGTGGCAGCACTGGCTTCATTCGAAGATCAAGAAGTGGGGCTTTTCTTGCAAATAGTGCTAGGTCCGCTCGGCTCGATATCTCTCGTTCATGGCGATGAGGGTATTGCAAGAGCCCTTGAGCAAGAACTTATGAGCGTCAGAAAGCAAGTTGGACTAATGAAGATGGTTATCAATATGCTGGAGATCCTTAGGAATCAACTAGAATCGTTCGTTAAGTCGCTGTTGAACGCTTTGTTGTATTGCCTCATAAAAGCGTCTCGTGCTCTGTCGAAAGCTACTGAACGTCAGGATGAGGATGTTGAAGATGATACGCCACTATCCATGCTAAGGGTGGTCAGGCAGACCGGCTTGAAATGCCTAAATCTCCTGTTTAGGAACTTTCCAGGCTTTGAGTGGCACGAATACATCTCTCCAATCATGACCGAGTTGATTGTGCCGAGGATTGATAAACTCCCAATTGATACCGCTCAAGCTGTGTCAGTAACGCTCCAAATATTCTCGACCTGGTCATCGATGCAAGAGACGGTCTTATTCCTTGCAACGCGCGAGGGAAAGGTTTTACAGAGGATAGCGGACTGCCTAGACATCCCGTCGGCGAAAGATGAGGTCAAGATATTTGTCTTAGAGAATATCGTTTCAAAGATTATCACACTGGCCAACGGACATATGGATTTGGATCAAGTAAGGCCCCCAAACAGCCCCCAAGAACGAATTCAGTCCGAGATTCTTCAACCCAACATCGACTACTTTTTAATCCATATTGGCAATCTGATACGAAAGAGCCCTAGCAGAGAGCTTCTGGCGTCTGGCGTCCAGGTTATATCTCAGCTTGCAGGGTCCGTGACAGGCTCAAGTCAAGCTCGGAATTTGGTTGAGATAGCAGCTTTTCTCCTCGAACAGCCGTCGCACCGCGTTACTCCAAGGACGAAGAGTAATCTCCTTCGGATCCTGCAACATTTTATACCCCAGTACAATATCTGTGAGGATATAGACCTACAGTCTAAACTTTTCTACACGGTCTCTTCGTTGTTCGGCTATTTTAGGGATCGTGCGAGCCGTGAAACCCTGTGCCATGTTATGGAAGTCCTCGCTCAAGATGACCACGAGATCTCTGGATTGGGGAAAATTTGTGCTGATCTGAATTCATTCTCCACCCATAGTCTCGACGGCCCTGACTTCGAACGTCGGCTAAAAGCCTTCGCTCTCATCAACGAGGAACAATATTCTATATTCAACGTTAAGCAGTGGCGCCCAATCATGTTCAATATGCTTTATTATGTTAAGGACGAGGAAGAACTGGCGATACGAACAAATGCTTCACTCACGCTCCGCCGGTTCATCAGCAGCGTTTTTACTACTCCAGGTTCGATCTCGCCCGAGGCGTCAGAGTTAGTCAAAATCCATTTGTTACCATCGCTTCGCAAAGGGGCACTCGAATCATCAGAGCTGGTCCGGGCCGAGTATCTTGCTGTGATGGCCTCTTTGATCAAGCAATGCAACGACTGGCCCGAGGTGTCTGATATGCGGGGTTTGCTTGCCAATGACGACGAAGAAGCCTCTTTCTTTAATAATATCCTTCATATCCAGCAGCATCGTCGTCTTCGTGCTCTCCGCCGACTGGCTGGCGAGGCACGCCAATCTCGCCTGAGCAGTACGAACATCAGCCACTTCTTCGTCCCATTGATTGAGCACTTCGTATTCGACAAGGCCGAGGACGACAACGCGCACAACCTTGCGGCAGAAACAATCATGACCATCGGCGCTCTTGCGGAATGCCTTGAATGGCCACAATTCAGAGCCATGTTTCGAAGGTATAGCGGCTATATACAGAGCAAACCTGAAATGGAAAAGTCTATCATCAAGCTCTTAGGGACGATGATTGATGCTCTGAGTCGTGCAGGACAAGCCAAGCTGAACTGTTCATCAACCCCGGCCATACCTGAGATTTCCGCACTTCCTGCTGGTAGTGCAATCTCGGGTGTTGAGACAAGAAAGGAGCCTTTACAAGCTAGGCTTGCATTGACAATGCCGCAGCAACAAAAGCTGTCGGATGACTTAACGAAAAATCTTGTTCCTCCACTGACAAGCTACCTTCACAACAAGGACGAGTCAACTGTCAGTCTTCGCGTTCCTGTCGCCGTGGCAATCGTGAAGCTTCTAAAGTTACTTCCGGATGAACAACTTTCGCACAGCTTGCCTCCTGTACTTACAGACTTGTGCCACATTCTTCGGAGTAGATCACAAGATTCACGTGATCTAACGAGAAAGACCTTGGCCGAGATTGCGACACTGACAGGGCCCTCGTGTTTTGGATTCATGCTCAAGGAGCTTCGTGGTGCCCTTGCTCGAGGTTACCAGCTGCACGTTTTGTCTTACACTGTACATTCGATTCTTGTGGCGACTGCATCTAGCTTTCGGCCTGGCGATCTGGACTACTGCTTGCCCCAAATCGTGGCCATAATTATGGACGATATCTTCGGCCTCACAGGTCAAGAAAAGGATGCCGAGGAGTATATAAGCAAAATGAGGGAAGTGAAAAGTAGCAAGAGCTACGATTCGATGGAGTTGATTGCTAAAACAACAACCATTCGGCGGCTCTCGGATCTACTCAGGCCTTTACAGGGTCTACTCCAAGAGAGGCTAACTTTGAAGCTGGTCAAGAAATTAGAGGAGCTGCTCCGAAGGATCGGGGTTGGTCTGCTGCGAAACGAGGCAATACAAAGTAGGGATCTACTGGTCTTTTGCTATGAGATCTTCCAGGAAGCCTACAAGTCTGGAGCAGCCTTAGGTTCTCACAGTGGCAAGGAAGATTACCGCACTAAACGCTATCTTATCAACCTCAAAGGTGCGAACAATAACGAACAGCGCGGAAGTACGTCTTCATATACGTATAAACTGGCCCGGTTCTCCCTTGATGTACTCCGATCCGCGCTTCACAAGTACGATACCCTTCAGACTCCATCAAACATCGTTGGCTTCCTACCTATTATTGGTAACGCTATAGCCCAGACTCAAGAAGAACTTCAAACGTCCGCGATCCGTTTGCTCACAACAATCATCAAGATGCCTTTACCAGAGCTAGACCAGACTGCTACTGTGGCCGCCTCTGAAGGCGTCAAGATCATCAAAGATTCCACATCTACAAACACCGAAGGCGCACAAGCCGCATTAAAGCTCATTTCTGCCATTCTGCGCGAGAGACGCCACGTCACTATCCGCGAGTCTGACCTGGCCTACCTTCTCAAGAAATTGAAGCCTGATCTCGAAGAGCCTAACCGGCAAGGGGTGACTTTTAATTTCCTCAAGGCATTGCTAACGCGGAAAATCGTTATATCGGAGGTCTACGAAGTACTGGATTCCGTTGCTGCCATTATGGTCACCAATCAGACACGAGGTGTCCGTGACCTTGCTAGAGGGATATATTCCCAGTTTTTGCTCGAATATCCTCAGAGTAGGGAGCGCTATTCAAAGCAGCTTGCCTTTCTGGTCAAGAACTTGGAGTATCAACACCAAGAAGGAAGGCAGTCTGTTATGGAGACGTTCCACCTTCTCCTATCGAAAGTCGGTCACGAACACACACAAGACATCATAGTGACAGCTTTTATACCTCTGGTTATGGTTCTCATCAACGACGACTCTGCTGAATGTCGTGAAATGGCCGGTGCACTGCTGAAGAAGCTCTTTGAGCGTGCCGACGAGGAGCGAACACAAACCTTCTTATCCCTATTGCGGACCTGGCTGAGTCAAGATGAACAACCATTACTGACCCGAGCGGCTCTCCAGATATACCAGATGTACTTCGATGTGAGCGGAGCAAAGTCAGTCAAGCAGAAATCATTTGTTCAGACAAGGCTTGTGCATATCCTAACGTCCAATGCCACGGCTGTTGAGGGTGGGGACTGGGAGCTCGTATACTTCGCTTTGCAGACCGCCACTGGACTCTGCAAGCTCTTCCCGGAGACCCTGTTTAGTGCCGAGTCAGCATCACTCTGGACGCAAGTCAAGCTATGTCTGTCTTTCCCACACGCCTGGGTCAAACTTTCTGCTGCCAAGCTTTTAGGTCTGTACATCGCAGACTTTGGAAGGGCCAACGCCGAGACCGGACTCCGGACCTTTCCGTTGACTGGCACTTCCGGTCTGAAGCTCACTCCAGGAGACATCATTCAACTTACTAGAGCTAGTGTGCGCATCCTCGGTGTTCCTGGTGTCAGTGAGGACCTGGCTGCGCAGACTGTGCGTAATCTCGTATTCCTTGGGAGGTGTATGAGTGCTGGTGAGCTGCTGTGGAGTACCTCCAGTATACAGGAAGAGCTTAGTGAGGCTGAAGAAGATTCGGGAGAAGAAAACCAGGACTCTAGTGACGCTCGTGTCGGACCTAAGGACTCGAAACCAGCAATTCAATACCTGTTTGAGCGACTATCGGCTATTGTCCGTCGAGAGACCGCCACGACCCGCGCCCCTTCCTTAGAATCCAAAACGGCCTCATTACAGCTCACCGCGGCCCTCTGCAGCCATCTTCCCCCTTCAGCGTTATTACCTAGCTTACAGACCATCTTGCTGCCATTACATCACCTGACAGACCCCTCTATTCCCACACCTTACTCCTCGGACGAAGCGTTCGTAACTGCTTATAAGGCGCTGGTCTCGACTAGTCAGGAGATCATGGCACTCCTCCAGAAGAAACTCGGTACCACCGAGTTCGTAGGAGAGCTAGCTAAAGTTCGCGAAGGAGTCAAGACGAGAAGAGAGCAAAGGAGAGTAAAGCGGAGGATCGAAGCCGTGGCGGAGCCGGAGAAGGTAGGGCGCGAGAAGAAGAGAAAAGGGGAGAAGAAGCGGGAGAAGAGGAAAGAGAGGTCTGGAGAGGAACGAGGACGAAGACGTGGATGGTGATGCATGTCACGCACGAATATGTTGTCGAAAGTCATTGCTTTGATTTGAGCCAAGTTAGTCAGAAAACTGAAAGCCATGTTAAACGTTATGGGCATCTAGTTGGTGCTTCTGAATAACTCTCGCAAAAGCTAAGCCTGCGATCGTCTCCTCTCATATGAACGCAACCATCACCCTCCATTATCCCAAGACCCTCAATCCACCCTTCGTCTTACTCTGCTTCTTCTGCACCCCAGCCCCCGTCTTGCCTGCACCGCCCGCACTCCCACCATGCGCCCCTCCCCCACTCCCTTTCC
>JAABUJ010000424.1_pt1 | contig 84389 bp, 96 predicted proteins | sample 5559131 | NCBI WGS metagenome assembly JAABUJ01 (sample SAMN10711875, study PRJNA513366) | rock metagenome | isolation source: Antarctica rocks | place: Antarctica: Victoria Land, Mt New Zealand nord | collected 2016-01-07 | reverse complement strand
GGACATATCCTCACAATGTTGAGTTCTTTCCTTAGCCTTAGTCTTTGGTTTTTAGGTAGTCACCTGTTGACTTAGAAATCAAGACCTTTCCACAAACCTCTCATTTCTTCAGACTTCACATTAAATATTAGATCTTAAAATATAAATAACTTTTTTTAGCATTTTTACTGATCTTTAAAAACATTAATGAAATGAAACATTAATGTCATTGTTATGAGGCACTAAAACAAATGAAATCAATTTAACAATATAAAGTGAAGTTTACAAAAATTGTATAACTTTTTCAGTTTATATTAGTCAAATATAAACAGAAACAGCAGTTTACTCAGAGTTTAAAGTAAAAGATTTGATCTGAACTTTAAAAGTATTTAAAAGCTGAAGTAACTACTCTTAATGAGTTAATTTAATGAGTTAATTGAATTGAATAAAGTCTTTAAGAAATACATAATAAGAATTATCTTAACATCTTTAATGACTTAAATTTAAATTATAACAACTCATTAAATAATTCTTAAGACTGATCTCAAAGTTATGAGAGATCAATTACATCTAAATTAAATAAGTTGAATATAGAAGCTTATTGAACTTGATATAAAAAGAATAAAGTATACTTTCATTATAAAAAGTTCTTGCATATAGCTAAAGACTGCTGAGACAACAAGGACACTGATAAGAATAAGAATAAGAATAAGAATAAGAATAAGAATAAGAAGAAGAATAAAGATAAGAAGAAGCTAAAGATTGTTGAAGTTAATCTGAATAATTTGAATAATTTAAAAAACTAAAGTCATTTATGAATATAGAAGTATTCATAAACAAGTTAACAGAAGCTTCTATTCAACTCAATAATAATTTAAGTGAAGCATTTACACTGAGTAGCTTAAAATTCTTATTATTAAGTATAATCTTTAGTTAAATTAATACTCTCAATTTAAATACATATATTCTTGCAAGCTGCATTTGAGGCAGACTGAACAAGATAAACATGAAAGTACTAATTAATTTAGATGCAGATTAAATATATATTTTCTTGATAGTTATTAATTAAATGTTAATTGATAGTCAATATGAAATCAAATTACTTAAGATATTCTTATTAAATAGACAGATCATTTAATTAACTGTAAAGCTGATCTTTCATCTCAAGATAAATAGCTTTCAGCAACAATTAAAAACATAAATTGTAAATCTTTAAGAATATAATCTCATTCTAAGATTAATCTGACTGAAAGTCACTAATTTTCAGATTAATTAAGTTATGAACTGTATGACAATTCAAGATTAACAATAAAAACATCATTATCTATTCTTTAAAAAGTGACAACAAGCTGTAAATAGATCAACATTAAATGTGATTAAAGAGTGTGCAGCTATAAAGATACTTTAAAATTGCAGAATTGTCAGATACTTATTAATAATTTAATAAAACTCAGAGAAGTCAGAAGCTGAACTGTTAATTATTATAAAAGAATGATAATGAGCTGTAAATGAGTTGACATTAAATGTAATTGAAGAATGCACAGCTATAAAGATACTTTGAAATTGCAGAACTGTCAAGCACTTATTAATAATTTAACAGAACTCAAAGAAGTCAGAAGCTAAACTGTTAGCTGTTATGAGAATAAATAATTATAAGCTGTTATTGAAGAGTTTTAATTCATATTTAAATTAACTTTATCAGATAAATTATTATTTAAATAAATGTTTAAACATAACATTAACATCAGCAACATCAAGTCTGTCAACATAAATGCTTATTTTCTGTCACAGCTACAGCTGAATGAACAGATTAAACTAATAATAAAGTTACTGAATAAAGATCTGATTCATAAATTTATAAGTTTATGAGACTTTCTGATTCTGTTTATTAAAAAGAAGAAGAGTACATGATGAATGTGTATTGATTATAAAGTGTTAAACAACATTATTATTAAGAATGAAATGAATGAGAAACTTCATTTAGTTATTTATAATGATTAAAAGTTACAAGATGCAAAGCTTAATTATTCTGTTTATAAAAAGAAGCTATTAATCATTAAGTATGCACTTTAAACTTGACAGTACTATATTAAAAATGATTATACTATGACTATTATTATGAATTATGAAGATCTACAATATTTAAAGAATACATCATATCTGTTTAAACAGCTAACTCAATGAATCAATAAATTTCAGTACTATGATCTTAACATTTAACATTAACTGAGAGCTCAGACTGTTATATCAGATTTAATTAGTCATTAATTTGATTTTATAGAAAAAAACTCAGCAAATAAAGTGTTCTTAAATGCTCTGTGAGAACTAGACAATGTGAAATGAGAGAAAGCAATGATATTATATTTGAAAGATGATATAGAATCTGAAAAGTTACTGCTTTGTAAGCATGTATGTGAAAATGATGTGATAAATTAATTTTGACTGCATTACAATTTGAAATTGAACAATTCATATTTGATTTGAAAGTAAGACAACAGTAAAGTATCATTTCTACAGTTTTAGTATTATGCAGACTTTTTAAAATATATGTACATCAAATTTAAGCTTATAGTATAACTAAACAGAGCTTATTATACTTATTATATAAGATAAATTTATAATTATCAGACAACTTAAACAATTCTTAATTACTGAGAGAAACTGACTTTGAAGATTAGTTAAAATGAGTTGAGCAGATACAGATAATTTAAATAATTGTTAATGAAATTCTTTTATGAAAGACTATTGAATTAAAAATGATTCATAATGAAACAGTGTAATTAAGCATTATAAAGAAAGACAACTGAGTACTTATATAAAATGAAGAGTCTCAGAAGTTTAAAGCTAAATGATTTGAATCTTATAAGATATTGAAAACTCATTTATTAAAAATTTATACATTAGAAATGCTTATAGAGTGTGTTTTATGAAATTTAATTCATAATAATTAATTTGTGAAAGCATATATCTTTAATATCAATGAATTTTGAGCTAATTCAGAGCTGCAAAGCAGTCTGAAATGAGTTAAATTATCTGTACAGTGATTAAGTTTTGAAGTTGATGAGATTTTTAAATAAAAAGAGTCATCATTGTCTTTTTATAAAGAACTCTCAATCATATCTTAAGCTAAATGAGATCACAGACAAAAGAAAAAGCTATATAAGCTTTTAGTAAAAAAGAGAGAAGATCTTTTTCAGAAGACAATTTATAAAATATAAAAATGTTATAAATAAGTAAACTTATCTATACTCTTATTATAGAATATTTTAAAAGTATATTGAAGTGTTGCTTCTTCTGAACTGATCTTGATTGAAGTAAATGATGTAATAAATGCATTATAGAAAATTATTAAAAGTCAGAGAAATGCTGATGACTTAATTTTAACATTTATGATAAAAGAAAGATATAATCAGAAGAAAGTGAAAGTCTTAACATCATATGATATTAAGAAAAAACTGAATGATTAAAAATAACTCAGTAAAGATTTGCAATAACAACATAATGAGTTGAAGTTGAAGTAAACAAGTAATAAAGCTGAAAAGAAAGATCAAAAAGTCTTAACTTCAGTAAGAATTGATAGTGATTTGATGATGATTTATAAAAGAAATATGAACTTATATAATTTATGTAAAAGATTTAAGAAAAAGATTCTCATAGACTAGAAGATGATAGTATTAGAAGTAAAGCAATTTTATTAACTATTTATCTATTAAAAAAAAAAAGTTATAAATTAAGTATGAACTGTATTCAAAGCAAAACTACTGTTCACTGTAACAGTATGATGATAAGCAGAAACATAACTGATATAAATAAGATAATAATGTAAGTAAAGCAATAAACACATCAACATTAAGTTTTTCAGCTTGACAATAAAGAATCTTAATAATCATCTTTAATTTATTTACAGTGCTTAAAACATTCTCTGTTGATAAGTTATTGTAGTTAGCAGAAAGCATAACATTGTCAATGATGATGATGAGAATAGTAGACAGAGTGACAACACAATGATAATAAAAAGTTGCTAAGTTGACAAATAAAGAAAATTTAAACTTTACATGATCTAGAACAATAAGCAGTCATCATATTAATATAAACTTATACTTATAAAAGCTATACTAAATACTCTGTGCATCTCAATGACAGTTTGTACACAAATTGCAAAGAAGATAATGATTATTAAATTTAATCTAAATATACATTGTAAATAACTCATCTTTATACATACAGTTATTGCAGACAGTCAGCTCACATTCTTTATAAATATAAGTAATAACAACTTTATAATATGTCTAATGAATGCAAAAACAATCTAAATTCATATTAATGCATAAAATTAACTATTAAATTATTAATAACATCTTAAGCTCAGCTCTGAGTCAACTCTTTAACAGTAAATTGATCAAAGCATTAAGTAATAAAAAGTTAAGTTAATTAGCAGTTAATTTATTAAAGAAAGAAGAGAAAGCAATATTAGAAATAGAATGCTTAATTAACTTTATGTATTGTTAATTTTTAAATTAAAATTGAAACAATGACATATTGAGAAAAGAGTTTTGTAAGCTTTTTTTAAGATAAAAATGATCAGTAATCTTGTAAATACAATTAAAAGTAAATTTCTTTTAATTTAAGTTGTTGTTATCTGTATCTGATGATGAAGCAGTAGTGACACAATGTGAAATATAAATCTTAAAAGATAATCTATAAAACATTAATAATATATTGTGAACATATTATGAAAGTTTACATGATGATAAAGCAAATAAAAAATTGATAAGTTGATGAAGTAATGATTAAAAGTTGAAGTGTGATTGAAAATTAAAGAAAGAAAAAGAGAATTTTTTTTGAGAAATTGTGATTAATAATATAAACAGATAATATAAACAGTAAATAATTCATCTTACTGTTATAACAACAATGATCTGCACTTCTAGCTGCTTTTGAATGACAATAGTGATGTGAAGTGAGATAATATAATGTGAATGTGAATTACAGACAGAAATTTTACAGAATGTCAAGTAAATCTTTGCATTCACATCAGTGAACTGTTGTGACTATGCAGTAGAGAAGAATGTGATATCATTGCTTACTCATCTTTTATTAAGCATCTTTATTTATGTCTTAGTCATCATTTCCTATATATACTCTACATAGTGTAAATGAATAGGAACAACTTTCTACGGACTGATTCACATCCAGGACCGGAGAGGTCGCCCAGATCTAGCATAATCCTAACTTTGGCCCCCTCCCGCCCTTTTCTGCTACTGAAGCTCACCTCAGCCTCGTTGATCGCATTATGGTATGGTTTCCAGAACGTACTGTACCTCAGATAATCTTGCATGAGGTTTGTAAGCTGGACTTCTTACCTTATGATCCTGGAATGTTTCTCTCCAAGTATCTCCGTAGTGCTGGAGGAAAACGTCGCCTCCTGTCTGCCAACGGACACCAACTCCGACAGTGCAAGAGATAGCAAGCATATGCACATGCACACTTGATGATCGGAGGAATGCTGCAACGGAGAGTTTGCAATGAGGAGACGATTCCCAATACTGTGGTTTGCAAGCAAAGTGTTATGTTAGCGAAGCATGAATATTATGTTAGCATTTCGCCGAGTCGCTGTCCCGAAACGGTCATGCCTCTCTATAAAACTCTTCTGGGCGAGGACCATACCTTAAAGTCGTCTCTGCTTTTCTTGCCCACTCTTTCTCCTGCATCACGCTCTCAACTGACCTGCTGCTACCCGCAGTGATTCTTGTCTTGCTTGAATTGTCAGAGAAAACGCCAATTCAACGTCTTTCTCACATTGCATCCATGTCCGAGACCGGTCAGGAGACGTCGGGGGTGTCGTCGAAGCTGGACTTGGAGAAGGATGCGATCTCACCAGATGGCCAAGCCAAGTCGGATTTCTCAGCTACTGTTGAGAACTAGGGCAGAGTAATCATGGGTTTCTGGGTGAAGATATTCTTTCCTTGTGATTCGAATGCCACGATGCACTTTGTACGAGAGATTGGGCTGATATTTGCTATGTAGTGGGCTCTCACAATTCTCAGTATGCTCTCAAGCATATTTCTGTTTTCACTCGACAATACTGTTCTTGCCGATCTGGTTCCAGTCATTGTGAATCAGTTCCATCGAGTCGATCAGATTGCATGGCTTTCCGTCGGGTATGTTGCATTTACTTGCACTGTCCCGCTCCGGATTGGCTGGGAACATGTCCTATGCTTCTGATTCCACCATGTAACCTGTTCCTCCGAGTCCAGACCCTTGAAAGTCTTTTCTTGGTCGACTCCGGACTACAAATATACTGTCATGAAGCTAATAGCGTTACCCCTTTACCTTAACGGTGGAAATCATGGCTGATTCGAAAAGGTTCACAATCGGAGCTGTCGTTTTCGCACTGTCTTTCGGCAAGCTTTACGCTACCTTTGATGCCAAAGGCTATATATCGGGTCAAGTGTTCTGTTTTATGCAGCGTCTATACTTTGCGGGGCCGCACCAAATATGTCGGCCGACATCATTGGTCGTGTGCTCGCAGGTGTTGGCGGAAATGGAATGTATCTAGGGGCGTTGACCCTTATGATTACTCATACTGAAGAGCAAGAGCGAGGAGGTTACCTGGCAACCATGTGAGTTCGAAGATATAGTTGGGGTTCAAACAAGCTGATAGTTGAATAGAGGGGTTGTCTGGGGTCTTGGCACCGTTCTTGGACCTGTTGTCGGCGGTGGATTTGACAAGGTTGATTGGCGCTGGGCTTTCTAGTACGTATTTTCTAATAAGTAAAGGCCGTGAACGGAGGTTCAGGGACAAGATGCTACAGATTACCTTATACCTAGCTAATGGAACCCGCAGCATCAATCCTATGATCGGCGTTCTTTGTGTCGGGCTCTGCATCATCTGTGTTCCATATACAGATCCAGACGCTGGAGCACCCTTCAGTCGTCGCTTTGCTCGATTTGACTACGTAGGATCGACTTTGATCACGGCATCTATCACCTCGTTGATCATGGCAATCAATTTTGGCGGCGTCCTTTTTGCTTGGAACAGTGGCCGGACGATCGCTCTCTTCGTTGTGGGTGGAGCACTGGCTATAGCCTTTGCCATTCAGCAAACTCTCTGCATCTTCACCCGCGTTGAGGATCGTGTCTTTCCAATCCAATTTCTCAGCAACAAAAACGCCGTTCTATTATTCATCTGCGCTGCAGCTTCAAATACGGCTATGCTTTGCACGTAAGTTTCCTTCGTTCCAACTTTATGACCTTACGCTCAATTGTGTCCATCTCGAAGCCATCTACTATATCCCAATATATTTGTAGGTAAAAACTGGCTTGTTCAATGGAGGGAAGACTAATTCTCTCACAGCCAATTCACACGAGGCGACAGTGCCTAGAGTCTGCAGTTTGCCTGCTGCCGCTCATCTTCATCCTTTCCGCCACGATTTTCATCAATGGCCAAATCATCACACGATATGGCTGCTTTCAAGACTGGTATATCGCCGGTAGTGTCCTTGCACTTATTGGCGGTGTATTGATGTGTAAGTACTCCATCATAATCATAGCTGCATTGCAAATATACTAACCTCGACATGAAGCACGTATCACAACCAGCAATTCTACTGCAGCTATATACGGCTATGAAGTGCTCTTAGCCCTCGGCACAGGATCCTTTGTTCAAGTTGGGTATACCACCATCTACGCCTACGTTGCCCCTCAGGATGGAGCGTATGCGGTCAGTTTCATGAGTCTTGGTGTGTACATCTCCATATTCCAAATCTTGCAGCAACTTTAGTCAAGAGCTTTATGCTAATCTGGTGGCAGCACAACTGGGCGGCATAGCCCTCGGCCTTTCAATTGCCGGTGCAGTCTTCGTGAATGGAGCTGTGAACGGCCTGACTCCAGTGCTACCGAATCAGAGTCACTCCCAGATCCTGCAAGTCGTTTCTGGCACGACGCCCCCCACACAACCTGAAGGCGACCTCCGTGATCCACACGGCTTGAAAATGAGATCGGTAGTTGAGGGACACATGGAGAGGCTCTGTCTTACGTTCAAATTGCATATGGTGTTGGGAGGTACTGTAGAAGGCGGGGAAGCAACTCGATTCAAGGGAAGGAAGAATATCTGGCTGGTGTACATGTACTCTAGTTGAGCAGTCAAGTAATTCCGGATTAGTTGCCAGCATCGTTACCTTCGATCCGTGATCCTATGAGTCGACTACCTATAACTCATGCTCGCAGGAAGCTTTTTTGAACTTAGTATCGCCTGCTCCGTTTGGTAGTAGTTGGAAGCTAGGAATATATGGTTTGCTTGAAGAGAGCTCCGCAAAGACCTACCTTACCTGAGGTAATTTCTTGCAATGCTATCGCACGTGATCCTACCTGCGGGGGGAGAATACAGGGTGTGGACACATCGGTTAGAAAGTCGCGCACTAGGGCATTAGGGCCTTGGCAAAGCGGAATTCGCCGAAGGGAACGTCAGGACTGCTTTTATTATACAGTAGGTATCAGCCTACCTACCCTGTAGAGAGCGTCAACCGTAGAAATTGCCATTATGCCTCATAGGGTAACACGAGGACTCTCCACCTGAGCGATTCTTGACATCGTCGTGACTGGTGGCTGTCACTATGTCGCGGACGCCGATTGAACTGTTGACTTTGTCTTCAGCTCTACCCAAGGCCGTCGTCAGATCTCGACCGGGAGAACCAACGACACCGGTCGACAGTGTCGTTACACCACTCAATGGACCGCTTCAGCTTCTTCCGGAGAGCTCGACACTTCCCTCGGGCGAAATGTCGAAAGCCCGAGCAACGGTACTGATTGCGATCGTCGCCAGCATGACTGCGATGAATAGCATGCTCTCAGGCATGCTTACTGTTGCGTTGCCAACAATTGCAAAAGATCTCGCACTGAAGGAAAACCTTCTGTTATGGTAGTCACTTCTTAGGTCTCTCCTCAGAATGCTACTTATGGTTAATGCCTGTCAGGCCGGCGTCAGTATACGCATTGACTTGCGGATGTACTCTTCTTCTCTCCGGCTCTGTTGCGGACGTGGTCGGCAGTCGACCGATGTATCTTGCAGGATGTGTGCTTCTGACTCTGTTCACGTTGGGATGTGGCCTTGCGAAGACGGGAATTCAGCTCATCGTCTTTCGCGCCCTTTCCGGCATCGCCATCTCCTTCTGTCTGCCGAGTGCTGTCAGCATCATCACGGGCTCGTTCTCGACAGGGCAGAGGAGGAATGTTGCGTTTTCGTGTCTGGGTGCTGCGCAGCCAGTAGGTTTCTCGCTGGGTCTGGTGGTCGGTGGCGTGCTGGCAGATCGTATTGGATGGCGATACGGATACTATATCGTCACGATAGCGAATATCATCACTCTGTGCATGGCCGTATGGAGGTTGCCGAAGAACCCAAGGGACGTGATGCCCGTAACTTGGAGCCGGTTGGTCTACGATGTCGACTGGATTGGGGCTCTCTTGGCGAGTTCGTCGCTCGGGATGCTCTCATACGTCTTTGCGTAAGCGCTTACAGAGGCATTGCTCGTAAGCTTGAAGGCTGACTTGCTTGCTTTGTCAGTGCGGTAACCGGAAGCGCCTCAAGTATACGTGATACTTCGAATATCGCACTGCTCTGCGTAGCCGTCGCACTTCTACCAGCCTTCGTGTTCTGGGTCGGGCGTCAAGAACGACTCGATCGACCAGCCATCATACCAAACTCGCTATGGCGTAATACCGTCTTCACCTGTGTCTGCATCAGCGTCTTCTTCTCGTGGGCTGTCTTCTACGCAATGCAATACTTCATGACATTGTTCTTCCAAGACGTACAAGGACTATCAGCCATCCAAACCAGCCTTCGATTCTTGCCGATGGTTTTCTCAGGGACCGTCACGAACATTGTGACAGGACTGCTGGTGCCATCCGTTTCCGCGAACCTACTGATCTCCCTTACCGTGGGCTTAACAAGTCTGAGCCCGTTGCTAATGGCACTGATTGATAAATCTTGGCCGTATTGGTACATGGCGTTCCTCGTAACGATTCTTACACCCATCGGCGCTGACACACTCTTCACAATCTCAAACCTGGTGATCACGTCTGTTTTCCCGGCAAAAACGCAGGGTTTAGCGGGTGGGGTCTTCAACACCTTGGCCCAAATCGGCACGAGCGTAGGGTTGGCAGTGAGTGCTGTCATTGCAAGTTCAGTCACGAGTGGAAGCGGTGTCGAGGACAAGATGTCGCCGGAAGCACTCATGAAAGGGTTCCGAGCTACGTTCTGGGCTTGTTTCGCAGCGATGGTCACGATGTTAGGGGTCAGTGGGTGGGGTCTAAGGAGGATAGGAAAAGTTGGATTGAAACAGGATTAAGTGATCTATCCGACAATGCAAAACCGTACAGCCCACCTCAACCCAAACACACCTGACGACCCTCAACTGCCTAAATTCCTAAAGACTCCCGTTCGAGATCAAATCTCAGCAGCTGCAATCTTGACAACATTTGCTTCACCCTCGCCGCGAGTTTGACAGCTTCAGGCTTGACGTTCTTCGTCACCCATTTTAGATCGGACGCCTCCGGCATTTGCTCCGACGCCAGCCTCTCTCTCATCCTTCCGCAGAAGTCCTCGATATCCTCCATAAGCCTCCGATAGCCATCCAGCACCGCAAACGCATCGCCTAGCAGCTTTGGTGACCAGATCACCCGTGCTCCGTCCTGCCGAACAGCCTTGCTTGACAGGTCCGTGTCCAGACTTTGGAGCTCGTAAGTCGTCATTTTCAGCTGCTGCACGAGATCCCCGCCGACGCCGGTATAAGGATAAATATCAATATCGCCGCCCAGCCCCGTCACGAGTGCCTTCACCTGAACATCCCGATGCCAGAACATAGCGTAGATGCGCGTCAGCATCTTCTGCGCCCCTTCCATCGTCCGCGGCGGCGGCAGCTCGGTGGGACACGGCGTTGATGTGCCCGTCGGCGACGACGAGGCCGAGAAGTCGGATCCGGCTTCGGACGTCCATGGCTCGGCTTTGACGTCGCTGTCGGATGTAAGTGTGGACTCGTCGCGAACGCTTCCGACCGTCCCGTCCGATAAGACTGTCGTGGTCTGACTGAGACTGCGGCCGCGGCTGCTGTGTCCCGTGTCGTCCCTGTGTGGATTGAAGCTTCCTTCTATCTCGCTTGGCTTGTTCCCCATTCTTGTCTCTGCTGTCGGCGATTATGTGTCGAGACGATGGGACTCTCGAAGATACGTGTGCCGGCTTTTATAGGCCTTCGTTCTCATAAGGGGGTCCCCGCCTTACCAACGTAGCCGGTCTGGTTTCCAATGTCGACCCTTTGCGATTTACCGTATTCGGGTTTAGCGCGGTGGCTGTAAAGTCTGGACAGTAAACCCTATAAGGTATGTACGGTACCAGTGATGAGAGTGGGTACCTGCACTAGACCCTGATGCACTAGACCCTAATCGATCGTGGAGACCGAGTTTAACTTGTTCTGGCCTTAAGGTACTTAAACGCTATCGTTGGTGTGCTCCCTTGTCGAAATCTCGGAGTGGGAAGGGACCCACAGAATAATGGCGGAATATTCATATGGGATAAACTCAATCAAAATGTAGGACAGTCCATATCGAACGACGTTTCCATCGGAATTTGGGAGGAAGGTCAGGGTAGGTAACGGACCCGAGGTACAGGAGAAGGAGGATATACGCACACCACCATCGCACCTTCCGCCCAATCTAACACCACAACCACACCACATCCAAAAATCCAGCCCCCCATCTCCTAAACCTCCAATCTCCCACCCGCTCCTGGCCCTCAACACCTCTCTATTACTTCTTCCTCCGCACCAGAACGATCCCGTCCCCACCCTTAACGACATCCCCCGGCCGAACCAGCAACTTCTCGACCACGGCCCCTCCACCACCCACGCCGTCCTCCGCCCGCACCGCAATCTCCAACTTCATGGCCTCGAGGATGGCGACGGTGGCGTTGGCCTCGAGCTTGTCGCCTTCGGCCACGGTCACTTTCCACACGTTGGCGTTGAGGGGGGATTCGATTTTCGAGATTTCCGGGTCTGTTTGTTTCCGTTATTGTTGTTAGCAAGGCGAAAGGGCGGGATGTTTTAGGGGACGGTGGTGAAGGGACATGACGAAGAGGGAGGGAATGAGAAAAGGGATTAGGACCGTTGAGTAGAGCCTCGACCGTATCCATGGGGATCTTGTTCTCAGCCTTCTCCCGCGTCCACTTCTCCATCAGCTCCTTCTCCAACCGATCCATGTCCGCCTGCGCCTTGGCCTGCTTCTCCTTCATGGCCTTGACCTCGTCCTTCGTCTCGCGCAGCAGCTCGTTATGCGCCGCCATGTCGAAGGTCGTGTCCTCGCACTCGTACTCGTAGCGGCCGCTGTGGAAGATGGCGAGTTGGCGTTCATACTCATCCTCGCTGACCTCGTAGAAGGTCAGCTGGTCGAAGTCCTCGAACAGCCAGGGACGGTCGAGCGAGTAGCCGTGCTTGGAGCCGAGGATGTCGACGCCGGGGATGGTGAGGCCCGTGAGCTGGTAGCCGCCGGGCGACTCGACGTTGTAGAGGGCCATGCAGGAGCCGCCCCAGGAGACTTGGCCTTCGGGCGTGAAGACGCGGGAGGGGTTCATCTTCGGGCAGTTGAGCCGGTGGCGGGGGTCGATGGGGAGGCAGAGGGGGAGGGCGGCGAAGAAGCCGACGGAGACGGCCATCAGTTTGCTGTTCAGCAGGATCCATTCGAGGTCTTTGCGCTCGAGGCCGTTGTTTTTGGCGACGAAGTCGAGCGTGTCGGGGAGGTAGGAGGCGTACGGGCGTTGCGTTTCCATGTATCTTTTGATGGCCGCCGTTTGGCGGTGGCTTTCGAAGATGATGGGCAGCTTGAAGAGCCGGCTGGGGACTTTGGCGGTGCTGAGATCGCCGAGTTGTTTTTCGAGCTCGAGGAGATGAGAGACGAGCTTGCTTTGGGAGATTTTCATCCCGTCGTAGTAGATCAGGAGTGCTGAGGAAATAGACATGTTAGCATTGCATCGTACAAGGAGAACTCCGAGTGCGTACAAGTACAGCACCCGACGGTATTGTTTAAGCCATTTGAGAATGATACATCCCCTTTCGATTCCCTCAACGCCTTGGTCAGGGCCGTGACTCGACATCGGTGGTTTAGATCAAACACTCCCTCTCCATACTCTACGAGAATGTAATCGTCGCCGCCCTAAAGAAAATCAGTTCGAAGAAGCTAGCCAGGAGCGTGCGTGTGATATCAATCAGAACATATTTTGGGGGAAGCAAGCCTCGCAACAGTGGTACCCATCTTACCTGTCTGTACAAAGTCGAGGGCTGGTTTCCTTTCGCTTCAACTCGATGTATTATGGCATTGCCAAAGTCACCAGACGACGCAGAAGGAGGCAATTCGGAGTAATCGAGAGGTTCGATCCCATGGAGATTGGCCTTCCCAGAGCAAGCTAGTGATACCTGCTCTAAGAACTCGTTCACACGTCTGCGAACCGCAAGGGCATCGGACAGCGAGACTCTGCGGTATCGCATACTGTCTCCAGCCTTCATCTGGCCCAGACGCCAATAGTCTGCTTTGATGATGGTCGTGCTGGATACAAACCCGCCAAAGTCAGGACAGTCGACGGGGAAGATGCACGGATCATCCCCGGTCCAGTTCAATGTGCCGACCGGGTAGCCATACTCGACTACGTTGCTAGGGTGTGCACCACCTTCGCCACCATCCGAGCGTGCCCATTTAGGCTTCGGGCCAATCAGACGTATGCCACCACGGGCGGCATTATGTGAAATCTGCCATGTGGTGTCGTAGATCATCTGGACATCCTCCGGAGTTAGATAGCCCTCGTCGTAAGGACCCACCATCGCGAGAATATCCCATCGGTCGGGATACTTCGGAATCAAGCCTTCGGGAAGGCTCAATACTTTTGAGAGGTCTTTTGGCAAGTCTTTAGTGATAGCAAGAAGATCCCCTGACGCCAGCTGTCGCCCTTGGTAACCACCTACGGCCACTCCTGGAGATGTAGCCTTTGATCCGAACCACTCGGCGACGTTAGAGAATCCACCATAAACTGCAAGGTAGGATCTGCAGCCTCCACCAGTAGTCTTGCCTATCGAAAGCTTTTGCCCGGCACTGATCTTGAGTCTCGTCCACATGGCAACGGCTTTACCATCCAGCTTCACGTCCATGGGAGCTCCACACAGAGCGACAACAGCAGGCCCGAGGAAAAGGAGTTCCGGCCCGTTCAAGGTAATCTCCAGACCTTCTTTGCCGCCAGGATTGCCCACGAGGTAGTTTGCAACCTGAAACGCAAGTGGATCCATGGGACCAGCATGTGGAAATCCTCTACCCATTGTAGGTCGCCCGGGGTAATCCTGAACCTGTGTATACGCGCCACCACCGATTACGTCAATAGCGGCCGGAGTATACTTGAACTCGGTCAGGAACTTTGTCAAGGTCCGCCCTCCCGCAAAAGTTGGGTCTTCCAAGATCGATGCGAGGAAGTCGAGATTGGTCGGCGGTCCACAAATTCGCGTTTCGGAGAGACATCTGTGCATCCCTTGGATGGCTTCCTTGCGGGTGGATGCATGGAACATGACTTTCGCCAGGAGAGGATCTGTATATATCAGCGCACCTTCCTTTAGACGGATAGATTGCGATCTTGAGAATTCTCCAAATGACATACCATAATGCGTCGAGACAATCGTTCCAGTCTTGACCCATGTATCAATCCGACAGCCTTTCGGTTCTTTCCATTGTACGCTCTGGAGGGTCCCTGGAGAGGGCGCATAATTTCTCGCTGGATTCTCTGCATACACTCTTGCCTCAATTGCCGCTCCCTTTGGCGCTGTTGGCTGCATCTTCTTGAGCTCGTCCTTTTTCAGGCCCTTTTTCCCTGACAACTCGGCATCTGCCTGCCTCAGCATCAGTTCAACGAGATCGACATCGTAGCAGAGCTCCGTGATTCCATGCTCGACTTGGAGTCGTGTGTTCATTTCCAGGAAGAAGAAGTCGCCAGTCTCGTCATCTACTAGGTACTCGATTGTACCGGCTGAGCCGTAGTTGATGGACTCCGCTAGCCGTACCGCTGCAGATCCCAGTTTCTCTCTGAGTTCTGGGTGGATGTCAGAGAGTGAGACTCGATGATGGCTTCTCAAGTCACATACCTGGATGCTTGGTAACAAAAGCGCTGGGGCACTCCTCAATGACCTTCTGATGTCTCCTCTGTATCGAACACTCTCTCTCACCGAAATGGATAGCGTCACCAAGTCCATTGCCAAAGACCTGGATCTCGATATGATGGCTCTCGGGATAGAATTTCTCAATGAAGATACCCGCATTTTTGAACAAATTCTCCCCACGCGACTTCACGGTCGCAAAAGATTCCTTCACTTCTTCTACAGACTGACAAGTTGCTAATCCCATACCACCTCCGCCAGCGGTTGCCTTGAGCATTACCTGCCACGTGCGTTAGCTTCTGAATCGGGGTAGCTTTCCGAAGTTGATATACCGGAAACCCTAGCCTATTAGACTCCTTAATGGCCTCATCCTCACTTTCCACGAGGCTCTTTGTTCCAGGAACAACAGGGACGCCGGCTTTAGTCGCTAGCTCTCTCGCCGTATGCTTCAGACCGAAGGACTCGATACTTTCCGGGCTCGGACCAGCAAACACCATCCCGGCAGCCGCAACAGATTTGGCGAAGTCTGCGTTCTCCGAGAGAAAGCCATAACCAGGGATGATAGCTTGGGCGCCACGCTCTTTTGCAATCTTGATGATGCCATCTCTATTGGCGGAATACGATGGTCAATTGCGGCTAACTTATATGAAGGTTGCAGAGCAGACTGGGAATCGATGAAAAGAAGCTGAAGAAGGCAATACGGATGCCGATGAAACGGAACAATAACAGCCCACCAACACGTGGCTCATGTCACACAATTAAACGGCATAGTCACGTAGATAGTCACGTAGATATCACAACTTGTCATTCAGAGGTCCAGAACTCATCAACGAAGCAAGGAAATCATTCAGGTAGTGCAAGAACATGAGAGCCTACCCATCAAGATAGCCCCGCGCGTCACCACCGGGTAGAAGAACGGCCTCATCAGCCTGAGCAACGTGCGCAGAAGCGGCGTCGGCGTCAGTATATATTGCGATTGTCCGTATACCCAATTTCCTGGACGTATATCGTCAGACAACGTAGTGTTTTTGTATACCTCGATGTATCTCCAAAGGGGGAGCCGATCGCTTACTTGGCGGTCACCAAGATCCTGGCCGCTATCTCCCCGCGATTGGCGACCAGCAAAGTCTTGAGTTTCTCCATTTCCGAACAATACGGAGAAAAATCACTTCTCTAGAGACGTCAAGTGCAGAAAATGACTACAGAAGATCTGTCCCCCCAGTTGAACAACCACCTTTATCAATCCCAGGGGCACGAACCGAGCTGCCGGATATGGTCGATTGCCTTTGGGGTTAGGCCCCGTTCGAGTGCGGGGGCGGGGGCGGGGCATTGACTTATCGTACGTCGTACGGGATAGAGAGGTCCGACCAAGATGGCCCTGAAGCTATCATAGTTAGCTTAGCTAGCCTACGGGGTATCTTCTCCCTCGTTGGGCCATAAAGCATCTACTCCACACCTCTTGGCATCTACGACCTCCACACCAACCGACCCAAACCGTGCTCTCAAGCAGGAACCTCTCATCACCATCAGAATAAAGACCAACACAGCACAGCACAGCACCATGGGCCCCATCAAGCACAAAGCCCTCTTGAACGTCGACCTCGGCGAGGCCTACGGCAACTGGGCTTGCGGGCCCGACCTCGAACTCCTCCCCATGATCGACCAGGCCAACATCGCGTGCGGCTTCCACGCCTCGTGAGTCCCCCGTCCCACCCTGCCCTGCCCTATCCCCCGTCGCAAACCCCAGTCCCAACCGCAAGTTCCAACCCATCTCACCTGCCCGCGCCCCCCCCCACAGCGACCCCCTCATAATGATGGAAACCGTCCGCGCCTGCAAGACCCACTCCGTCGCCATCGGCGCGCACCCGGGCCTCCCCGACCTGCAAGGCTTCGGCCGGCGCGAGATGAAGCTCGACGCAGCCGAACTGACGGCCATCACGATCTACCAGGTGGGCGCGCTGCAAGGCTTCCTGGCGCGCGAGAACCTGCCGCTGCACCATGTCAAGCCGCACGGGGTGCTGTACGGCATGATGTGCCGCGACTACGAGGTGGCGCGGGCGGTGATGCTGGGGATCCCGCAGGGGACGCCGGTGTTTGGGCTGGCGGGCACGTGCATGGAGGAGGCGGCGCGGGATTTGGGGGTCGAGTTTTGGGCGGAGATGTATGGGGATGTGAAGTATGCGGCGGATGGGATGTTGGTTATTGATCGGAGGAAGAAGTGCGTGTTGTGTTTGCGGGGGTTCCTCTTTTCCTCCTCCTCCTCCTCCTCCTCGCAACCCTCTCCCGCGGCTCCTCTTTGGTGCCGTGCTGTGGAGGGGAACGGGTTGCTGACGTTCCAACAGGCCCTGGAAACTCGAGGACGTCGAGAAGCACGTGACGCAGCAGCTCACGACGGAGTCGGTGACGGCCGTCGACGGCACGATCGTTCACCTCCCCGTTAAGGACTACCCCATTTCTGTATGTTGTCATTCTGACTCGCCTGGCTGCGTTGATATCATCAGGACGACCAAGGGGGTGATTGATAAGTTCAACAGGGAGTATAGCAAGGGTTGAGAGGCGTGTGGGCGTCAAGGATTGTGTGCTGGAAAGGTTGGCGTTTGTTTACATTAGTGAACATGAATTATTTGACATCTAGCAACATCATGTTATGGCGGACTTCAGTCGCGGTGGACGATAGGGCTGACAAGGTGCCTTCGAAAGGTGCTAATCTCGGTACTCACAACCCCCAACACCGGCACCATTCTATCTCCTGGATCCCTCCAACATAATTTCCCGCCCTTCCTAGCCGCAGAATCCTGAAACTGTTTATCTTTTCCACTTTAAAGTGATAGTCTGATGATGGACTGTTGTTCTTGAACAATGACTGGGTCAAACGTGATGCACGGAAGATATCCAGGTATCATCGTGGACTGGCTGATAAGATAGATGGATACAGCAGAGTAGGAGAGAAGTAATTCAAGGGTGTTAAGTACTATGGAAGAGGGCATAGAGGATTCTTCGCCGACAGATCCTTTACGTCCTCTCTACTTGATCAGCCATGAGACGTGAGAATTTGACATCAGGTTCGGAGCCCTCAATGCTGATATGATGCATCACTCGAATGTAAGGATGTCGATTGGGCTCTTAGTATTGAAAAGAGTCTGCATGAGCAAGGGCTAAATCTGATCGTAATGCTTGAACTCTTGACACGGTTAGGTATCGGACAGATCGCAAAGGCAGCCTTATAAGCGTAGCGCGTAATGCAATCTGCATGCATGATAGCTAAGGTAGCTAACTGGGTCCCATCGTGTCCTGCACTTGAAACAATCACGGTGCCGATTCTAATCCCCGTACTAATTTCTGTTCGCTTCACAAAGAACAAACTTTCTCCCGAGCGTAGGCGCGATAACGGCTGAGCAAATCGGTCCGCATGATTTCAGTCTGCGAGGAAAAGCCGAGGTGCGCCACAATCGCATGCGTGTTGACGAGGGTAGCTATGAGTATGGATCGTGTCAGTAACTATCAGTCAAGATCCGGAGTAGAAAATCACCTACGCCGTCCGAGTCTCTTTGGAGCAACTGCCGTCAGGTACTCCTCGTCACTGCCCTCGATCGGCAAAACACTCAGGACGTCGTGGCCCCAAATCGCCAGAAAGTTGATGTTCAACCGCGTGTGGCTGGCATCCCAGATTCCCTCCTCGATGGCGTCTTTCCCAGAGCCAAATTGATAGATCTTCGTCCTACCTGCCTCGAGATGTTCGAGAAAAGAGTAATGCTGTTGCGCTGCTATAGCCCAGCATTTCCAACCGGGACCCCATGTCGCATACTCGACGTTCGCTATCGGCGTCCGGTAAATCTCCGTGATACTGTTGGTGAGTGGGAGCCAACGATGACCGTCAAAGGGTGGCGCGCCCGGCTCCCCAGTCTTCAGCCCGCCAAACATATCGTCTCCCTTATCGATCAGGGGAAAGGTGAAGTTTTCGGGACCTTGCCAGTTAGGAAGTTCGGATGCACGCCACGTCTCTCTTGTTCCGCTAGCATGTTCGGTATCGGCGGAGGGAGGAGAGAGCTCAGGGAGATAAGCACGAATCGCGCCGAGATGGTAATGGAGCCAGCCTAGGAGAGGGCTGTTGATTATGTTTGCAGAGACGACAAACGATTCTGGGTGGTTTAGCTTCGTGTAAACAAGCTTCGGTATAGCTTCCGGTCCCGCGTAGACCTGAAGGCATGTCAGCACCTCACACGTCGATAGACAGACGAGGCTGGCGATCAAAGTCCACCTACCACATCGTCATCAATCTTGATGTAAAGATTACCACTCTCTATAGCATGCTCCCAGACGTTCTCGAATCCTAGTTCGGATAGGTCGAATCTTGAATAGCTAGGCGACGTTGGAATGAGTTCATCCAGATACTGCAAGTCCTGTTCATTCTTGGTGTTTGCAACCCAATGGACCTCGTCCAGGAACCCGCCATTTTCGACCAGGTTCCGTTTCAGATAGCAATCGAGGATAGCCACCCGATCAGGCCTGCCGAAGAAGATCAATCCAACAATCTTGAACCCTTCAGGCTTGACGAAGACTGAACTTGACTTTTCAGTCCTTGTTGATTGTAAATGCCGGTACGTGCCGAATAGCAAGAGAATGACGCAGCCCCCCAGCAGACTCAGAAGCATCCGAGGCCGGTGCCATGACGGCTGAAGGCGGAACGACTTTGGGAAAGCTAACCAGGTGGACTGTCTTCGCTTCGACCCGACAGGAAGCTTGTTTTCCAACTCTAGTGCATCGAGATGGTCGATACTTGCAGAGGATCGGAGCAGGTAGCTTTCAGACTCGTTTGTGAATGCCGCTGGCGTCATGATGAAGATAGTAACTCGGGTGGGTTGATGGCAGGCTACTCCTGGATCAAGATAGTCTTTCTGCTGTCTTACCTCTTCTCAATGCCTCCTGTGTCCAGTCAAGGCCTGGCACAATGTCGCGTGTATTGACGAAGACGGCAATATGCTGGACACTGCAAACCGAACATAGCGCTATGGCAGCAAAGCCTTCCCTAAGGTACCTTAGGTACGTAAACGAATGAGCAGGATTATTGAATAGAAAGGTGCTTTCTACCTAGGTAAGGTCCGGCGTTGAGGATGAAGGACGTGGGTTTGGAAGGAGTGATGCACCCGCGCTTCGTTCGGAAGGAAGGCGCAATAGAGAAAATAGTAACGACTAATGCGTGTAGGGGCCGCGTTTCAGTAATGGATCAAAGATCCAACCTCTTTGAGGCGCATGGAGAAGCTCTTGAAATGCAGGAGCTGTGCTACCTCGACAACCTATACGGACATATTGATGATGCTCTAGTGTTTCTGCGAGATACACAGAGTACTCGAAAGAAAACAAAGTAGAATAGTTGAGCGAAAGGGAAGTCATGTTCTAAATGGAACATGTGGTGATCGGGACAACCGGCACAACACTCGTACTCGTATTATTGTTACAGGTCAAGGCATTGGCCGGTGGTCAGTAGTGCGAAGCAAGGGAGAACTCATGAAGATTCATAACCTGACCATCAGCCAGCCACAATGATGTTTCAATGATACCTTACCTATGTAAATGTAGCTGAATGGATGCGGACCGAATCGTCGTGGACCTTGCTACATATCAACGAAGGGGAGCTCACTGCACGAGTCTGAAGACGACTTGAGTGTGTAAGCTCTTCATCTGCGCCTTGTAGAAAGTCAACGTCGCCTTGTCGTTTATGATCAACGTCTATGATTGGCTTGTGCGACCAGATGGAGTACGGATTACTCGAAAAGTGACCGAGTGAATGAAACCCGGTGTAACAAAAGGATTTGTGCGAGGTGAAATGAGCACCTACCTTATGTATCTGCGAAATATACTTCAAGCCTTCGTTATATCCCTTCATGTCAGCATCTGCACCGCAAAGGGCGGCGGCCAATACTTTAATGCGTTATCCAGCATCTTGAGTAACTCTCGACAGAAGATCGATATAGAGTACCGTTCATAGCCATCACTTATCTTACAGGTAAAGCAAGAGAACCAGTCGTGTCCTCTGGGAACACACGAAGTATGCACAGACGAAACCCTCAGCAAGACTTTTGCCCCAACCTTGGCGAAAAGTGTAAGCCCCGCCCCGTCCCGCCCCCAAATTCCCAGAAGACCGCCCGCCAAGCCTGACACGAAGCACCTGAACAAAGGTCCTGCTCCGGACCCATGATCTTCCTCACCATGTTGTTGGAACTTTGGGATACTCCTTGGAACTGAGACCGAGGTCCTCGAATACCGAGTCATCACCTATCACGATCAAGTCAGCCAACAAACACCAGACCCAGGTCAGATTGAGTCGGATCAAGACCTTTGAGGTGTTTGACACGAAGCTCGTCCTCATGCTCCAGTTTCTCCATCTCTTCGAGAGGAGTATCCTTCTCGTGCTTTTCGTCGTCTGCTTGTTGCTCGGTGGCCTTGTCGAGCTCACCAATACCTTCGCCAATGACTATGAACTGAGTGTTTTCGTAATCTAGCAGCTTTGGCTGCAGCGGCATCCATCGAAGGCTTCGAAATTCATCGAGGATCCTGTACATATTAGGCCATCGTCTCTAATCGTCAAAGCAACTAAGATCACCTACTCTTGTGGGTATTCGGGTCCCTTGGGGAGATTGGTATTTGCGGGTCCCTCATACTTGGGGTTTTTGACGCTGGTGACGAAGCTGCCGCGTTCTCGAAGACCGACGTCTTTCTGAACCTCGCTCAACTCTGAGGGTATGGTAAGAATGTAGGCCAGGTGAGATTCGCGGCCCGTGGTGGTAATGGAGTAAACTCCTTCGGCGATAGGAGTCGCCGCCGGAGTGTGCCTGGTGCCCGCGGTCTTGGTGTCGTAATCTGAGGACTTGAAGGTATTCTTGATGTCTTCCATACTGGATTTGCATTTCTCAACAAAGACCATGAAGCGGTCACGGGGACTTGTTGGTAAAACCTTCTTGGGCAACGCCAGCAATCGGTTGTTGCCATCATCGCCGATGGCGCCATCTCCCAGCTTTCCCCCGTGGGGGAGAGGTCGCAAGACCATATAACCCCGAGCTATCTCGTTGACGTCAGAGGGCTCATCGATGTTGACCCGGCCACGGAAAAAGAAGTAGATTATGCCCTTCTCGAGAATGCTCGATGGGGTTGACTCCTCCCGCTGCGACGATTCTTGGACAGCACCACCATTCGTGCTTTCGGTCTTGCCTGCGGTGCCATCATCCGTACTATTGGCTTGACCACCTTTAGAAGTTGCTTCTGGATTAGTGCTGTGCGCGTCATCCATTTGAGACTCGCTGTCGGCCTTGTCGTTAGCTGCGCTGGTCGCAGGCGCCTGATCTTCCTCTTCCTTTGCATCTTTTCGATCTTCCATGACATTGTCCGTGTCGCCTTGAACATCTTCGTCAATTGTAGCAGCTCCCTGACCGTTATGCGTCTCCCCATCGTCGCCCTCCTTCATTTCAACGTCATTTCCCGCCTCTTCATCGCCTTCAATAGGCATAGTCTCCTCAATCGTCTTCTGCGCTTTGCCGTCGCCTTTCTTCCCACGCTTGGACTTTGGTGTGCTTGCCGGATCAGACTTGCGCTTGCTACCAGCTGTATCTTTCGTGGGTGCCGTCTTGCTCTCTGAAGCAGCTGGGCTTGGATTTGCCGCTGCTGCTCGGCGAGCCGAAGAACGTGTGCCTGCCATGCTAATCGAGCAGCTTCACTGATATTCTGGACAAGCTTCAGCTGGAGCTTAGAAGATACTTTCTCAATTGAGCGGTTTCAGTCAGCTGGATGAGACCAAATTGACAGTAGTCGTACACCTGATCATCTGAATTGAAGGGGTTTGGGGAAGGCCGCGGTCATGTTATAATCAATATCAACTTGGTCGGATTGTAGCTTGCTCTTCAGTAACGCGATGCGCCTAAGGCAAGGTACTTGGCCTTGTACTCTACGTCATCTGGCGTGGATCGCCCTGATTTCCAGGAACCGAATACAACCTATATACTAGACCATCCACCCGACTCGATCTCGCCCAAGGCAGTATGGTACCGAAGCGTAGGTTAGGTAGGTAGCGAGCAAATATGTGGCTGACTAATATCACACCACTTTGCTGCCGCACTATCAACCATTTGAGCCTACTGCTCTCCTTCTCGGCTCCCTCACTACCGTACTGACTGCTCTCTTGCTGCTCCCTCACTGCTATCTTTATGCTTGGCGAATTGTGATATTGGGTGCTTAGATATGCCTTTAGTACATGAATTGAGCAATCTATCTCATGACCTTTTGGTACAGATGGTTGGTCTAAGCGGCTAAAGGCGTATGGAATCACAGAATGTTGTCAACATAATGCGTGACTTTGACATGAACAGATTTCCCAGATCTAACATTCTTGGCCTTCGCACGTCCGAAATCCAATCCCCTAGTCACACTCCTGTATACATGAGCACTTTCGTCCTCCTCGTCCGAGTAATACGGCACATAGACCCTTGACCATACCTCTTCCCTGGAGACACTGCTCTCTTTGTCTTGTTGCTCGCCGGCCTTGGTGGGTGTCACAATCGGAGTGCTTTTGATGGCAGATTCCAGAATAGTGACAATGAGATTGAAGATGGTTTTCCCGCCTTCTGGATTCAAGACATTGTAAATCGCTGATGATTCGATTTCCCGCATTGATGGCCATGAAGCAGTATCGGTATCCAGCCGTATAGGGACCTTGGGTAAGAAAAAGAGACCGCACCGCTCTGCCCCCATCGCCACGAGGAATGGGCCATGAGCAGCACCACCCCAGCTGCTATAGCCAAAGCCCCAATCCGCACATCCAGTAACACAGACTTTCTTTCTTGTAGCTGGGTCCACAGTTTCGACAGCCAACTCAACTTCAGAACAAATCCTGGCCTTTGCTTGAACTTTGGAATCTTGTGAGTCTGGGCCAGACGCAATTTTCCGTTTCTTTGGCAAAAAATAAGTAGAATGAAGTTTCATGATGTGTAATTTGCAGCCTATTAGCCTCATGTCGACAGCAAAACAGTTTGTAGCTTCAGCGGCGTCATCATAGAACGCTATTGTCAAGTCGCTGAGGTTGTACTCTATGCAGAAGAAAAGGTAGTACATTAGTGTATGAACAGAAACTGCAGGCTGAATGGAGTTGGCACTCAGTCTCTGCAGCATCTTGTACTGCTCGCATTGCAGTTTCCATGGCTGCAATATCACCCGCTTCAAATCGAAGATTCGAAGCTGAGATTGAAAAGTGCCGCAAGACGTTCCAGAGTAATATCAGAGGCAGCTAGCTGTAAGCTGGTCAGTTCTTGCCAACATACGGTAAATAAGACATAAAAGTAATGACGTACAGTCTTACCCTTCTTGTAATTGAGGACTACATCGAGCATGACCTGCAATTCGGCGAGTGGATCCTGGTGTTGAGCGATTTGGGACAGACTTTCAACAACCCATCTTGTGGGAACAGTAGCCTCAGCCGAATGGACTTCGACATCTTGAACAAGAGTCAACGTTATAATCTGCCAATGAATAGACAATGAAGAGAATATGAAAATTGGAGTGAGTTTAGCTGTACTAGAGAGAGAGTTTTAACTGAATAAGAAGGTGCTGAGATTACAGGTCTGTCCGGGCATGTGTCACATGTTCGCCATAATAAGACCAACGCTCAACTGGTTGTTCCTGAATACAAGAAGAATGCTGTGAGGAGGAAAGAAGACACTCTGTACAGAAGCTAGAAGAGAGGAAATTGATAGAAGGGGTTTAAGAAAGGCAGAAAGAGTCTAAGATCGCAAGAGACGTTGTTAGAGTATTCACTGTAGCTTACTACAAATCACTCAGTCTATTCAATATACGTTTCATGAGGTTGACCTGCTGGCCAGTATAATATATTTCTATAAGCTTTGGAAATCCCGAGCTCAGCACAGAGGTATGGGGACCACTTGGCCAAGACATTGAATTGACGACTTGGGAATTGTGCTTTCTCTCCAACCCCATAGTTGAAAAGTAGACACAGTCACTAGCATTATCCAACCAAACTTGGAAATATGCCGACGGTTAGAGGTCATGACTCGTGCAAATCTTGATCAGTTCCTTTGTATGAATGGAGAAGAGCCAGGGACAATTGGGAATCTTAATGTAGGAGGTTGAGGGTTGTGGCATTTCATCAGCTAAGCTACGTGATATGTGGGGTGCTGGCAAGTTCCGAAACATTTGTGAACCATCGAGAAACGCACACCGTGTAAGGACAGCCGGTCTGAACGCGAGTTTCACAGACCACCACCTCATCCAGTTGGCAATAATAGATATCCCTACGCCCCGGCTGGAGTCAATCTTTCACAACGATCATCTATGAGCGTGTCGCTGGCTTAAGGCGTCCTCCATGAACTCAGGATGCAACCATCTCCAAACATGCTCACAAAGGTGTGCCCCCTATGAAGATGCGTTGTCTGCCCACTAAACAGTCGCGCAGTTCGAGTCGAAATCGTCCAGAGCCAAAGGCATAGCCTTTCATCCCCGAAGGTTAGCCCGTTTGACGTACTAGGGCTGGACACCGGTGCTGACAGCTGCTAGGCCATGGATTTTAGTGTCTCTCCATTCCTCGACCATTCAGCTATGGGATTACCGCATGGGTACTCTCATTGATAGATTTGAGGAGCACGACGGACCTGTTCGCGGTATCGACTTCCACAAAACCCAACCTCTATTCGTGTCTGGCGGAGACGACTACAAGATCAAGGTTTGGTCGTACCAGACCAGGAGATGTATCTTCACTCTGAACGGCCACCTGGACTATGTCCGGACCGTGTTCTTCCACCACGAGTTACCCTGGATTCTCTCCAGCTCTGATGACCAAACGATACGAATATGGAACTGGCAGAATCGATCTCTGAGTAGGTGGATATAAAGGATATGAAGCTGTAACATGAGGCTGATGCGGCAACCAGTATGCACGATGACCGGTCACAATCACTACGCCATGTGTGCTCAGTTCCATCCTAAAGAGGACCTCATCGTCTCTGCATCGCTGGATCAGTCAGTCCGAGTCTGGGATATCTCAGGGTTGCGTAAAAAGCACTCCGCTCCAACATCGATGACTTTTGAAGATCAGATGGCTCGGGCAAACTCCGCCCAGGCGGATATGTTTGGAAACACAGATGCGGTTGTCAAATTCGTGCTCGAAGGTCATGATCGTGGGGTCAACTGGGTTGCTTTCCATCCTACACTTCCACTGATTGTTTCTGCCGGGGATGATAGGTTGGTAAAGCTTTGGAGGATGAGCGGTAGTCATAACACTCCCACGGGTGATTGGCAGAAGCTGACGTATAGACAGAAACTAAGGCCTGGGAGGTCGATACGTGTCGCGGTCACTTCCAGAACGCATCAGCATGTCTGTTTCATCCTCACCAGGATCTTATACTATCTGTTGGAGAAGATAAGACCATCCGAGTATGGGATCTAAACAAGCGCACATCTGTCCAGTCGTTCAAACGAGAGAACGACCGATTTTGGGTAATCGCGGCACATCCTGAGATCAATTTATTCGCAGCAGGTCATGACAATGGAGTCATGGTGTTTAAGCTTGAGCGAGAACGACCTGCCTCTGCTGTGTATCAGAACCAGCTGTTTTACATCACCAAAGAGAAGCACGTGCGCTCATATGATTTCTCAAAGAACGTCGAATCGCCCTCGATGTTATCACTAAAGAAATTAGGCAACCCTTGGGTACCACCACGGACATTGTCATACAACCCGGCTGAACGAGCTATACTTGTCACATCGTCAGCAGACAACGGATCTTACGAACTGATCAACCTTCCTAGAGACGCTTCCGGGGCGGTTGAGCCAACTGACATGAAGCGAGGGCAGGGCAATTCAGCTGTGTTTGTCGCGCGCAATCGTTTCGCTGTTTTCAATCAGTCAAGCCAGCAGATCGATATCAAGGACTTGTCTAACTCAACCACAAAGACTATCAAGCCGCCTCCTGGGACCGTCGACGTATACTTTGGTGGCACTGGCTGCCTGCTGCTGATCACACCTACCCAAGTCGTGTTATATGATATTCAGCAGAAGAAACACCTTGCCGAACTGTCGGTTGCTGGCGTCAAGTACGTTGTATGGTCCGGTGATGGCATGTACGCTGCTCTTCTGAGTAAGCACAACGTGACTATTGCCACAAAGTCCCTGGAGCAGGTCAGCACACTACATGAGACTATCCGCATCAAAAGCGCTGCCTGGGATGATGCGGGAGTCCTTCTCTACTCAACTCTCAATCACATCAAATACACTTTACTGAACGGGTAAGTGGAATTCCCCAAGTTATATATTGTCCTTCTGACATTGTGGCAGGGACAACGGCATAGTAAGGACTCTGGACCAGACAGTTTACCTCATGAGGGTTAAGGCAAGGAGCGTATATTGTCTAGACCGGGCAGCGAAACCCAAGTTGCTGAACATTGACCCGACGGAGTATCGCTTCAAGCTTGCCTTGATCAAGCGCAACTATGATGAGATGCTTCAGATTATCAAGACTTCCAGCTTGGTGGGGCAGAGCATTATCTCATATCTGCAAAAGAAGGGCTACCCAGAGATTGCGCTGCAGTTTGTACAAGATCCTCAAACACGCTTTGAATTAGCTGTTGAGTGTGGCAACCTTGACGTCGCAGTGGAGATGGCCAAACAGCTCGACCGGCCGAAACTGTGGTCGCGGCTTGGCACTGAAGCTCTCGCTCACGGCAATCATCAAATCGTCGAAATGACTTACCAAAAGCTACGGAACTTTGATAAGCTCTCGTTTTTGTATCTAGTGACCGGGGATCAAGAAAAGCTTACGCGCATGGCTAAGATTGCGGAGCATCGTGGTGACTTTACCGCCCGCTTCCAGAACACGCTCTATCTTGGTGATGTTGATAACCGAATACAAATGTTCAAAGAGATTGATCAGTGTATGTCAGTCAATCGTTAGGGCGAAGAAGTTCTGCTAATGTGACGATTAGATCCTTTGGCTTATCTGGCGGCTAAAGCACATGGCATGACGGAGGAGTGCCAGACCATTCTGGAGGTCAGCGGCATGACAGAGGAACAAATAAATCTGCCCTCTATAGGCCGACCTCTCCACACTCGAAAGTCAATAGTTTCCACCTACAAGTCGAATTGGCCGGTAAAGGCAACATCTCATTCCTTCTTCGAGAAGACTTTGCTTGGCGAGGTAGACGGTGTTGAGGATGAGGCGCCGACGAATGGTGTTCATCATGAGGAGTTTGTGGAAGAGGATGGTCTTGTGGCTCGAAATGGGGCTCTGGGAGCAGAGGAAGACGAAGACGTAGCTGGCTGGGACATGGGCGACGATATCAACGTGGAAGTCGAGACTGACTTTGTCAATGTCGACCGCGCGGAAGCAGGTGCGGGAAGCAGCGAGGCTGAACAATGGGCTCGAAATTCAGCTATTGCCGCCGACCACGTGGCAGGCGGATCTTTCGATACTGCCATGCAGCTTCTCAACCGGCAAGTTGGTGCTGTAAGGTTTGAGCCGCTCAAGCCGCGCTTTTTGGAGATATATCAAGCTTCAAAGACATATCTACCTGCAAGCGCGGGGTTGCCTCCGTTGGTTAACTACGTCCGGAGGACGGTTGACGAGACCGACCCGCGGAAGGTCCTTCCCATCATCCCACGGGATCTGGAGATCATTGCTGCCACTGATCTGCAGGAGGGCTACGCAGCAATGCGTTCGAACAAGCTGGACGACGGCGTGAAGGTCTTCAAGCGAATATTGCACTCATTGCTAGTGAACGCGGTCTCATCACAGCAGCAAGCCAGCGAGGCTCATAGGATCATAGCTACTGCCACACAATACACAATCGCCATGTCCCTCGAGCTTCAACGGAGATCGATCGGTACAGATACAGAGGTCGATCTGAAAAGGAGCCTCGAGCTTTCCGCGTACTTTACCATCCCAAAACTCGAGACTCCGCATCGGCAACTTGCCTTGATGGCCGCGATGAAGTTTGCATTTGGTCATAAGAACTTTTCATCAGCTTTGAGTTTCGCAAATCGGATGTTGGAAAATGAAGGGTCCGCCAAGCTACTCGATCAGGTAATCAGCTTGACAGTGTTTGATGTCGTGTAGGGATTGCTAACGTTATATTAGGCTCGGAAGATCAAAACACAATGCGAGCGAAACACGCAAGACGCTGTCGATATTGAGTACGACCAGTTCGCCGAATTCGATATCTGTGCGGCGTCATACACTCCCATCTACTACGGCTCACCGAGCGTCGCTTGCCTCTTCGATGGCTCCAAGTACCATTCAAAGTACAAGGGGACGGTATGCAGGGTATGCGAAGTGGCAGAAATCGGTGCTCCTGGCAGTGGGTTGAGGTTATTCACTCCCGGCACATGAGCGCGTGTCTTCTGCTGTCAAATCTCCGTCTGCATTGTTAGCGAGTTTAAAAGCCCTTTGCGCGAGGTCCACGCCAGCTACGTGTGCTGTCTTGCGTCGGTGGGTTCGAAAGGTGTGTACTTTTTTTCCAGTGTCTGTGTTGCATGTAAGGGTTCAGAGCTTGTTGGACGCTTCCGGACAGCGTTACTGGGTTGATGTGGATGTGTAACAAACATTACTTAAGATGAGACTCGTGAGGAATGAACTTCGTAAGCGGCCTAGGTCAAAGCCTTGCAGGATTATGTCGTAATCTCATAGTATTCCTCAACGATGATATGTTTATTGAGAGATGATATATTTGTACTGCAGTAACAAATATATCTGGGTCAAGTATACGCCTTATACTCCGTACCCTAAGCGCGTAATGCTGTTTGACTACCTACCTATGACTGCACTTCCATATGAGCAGTGCAACAACGCTTGACTTCATCTAAGAATACTGCCCTATCTATTAGTCGCCCCATCAACACGCCACAAGTAGCATAATCACTTAAAATACGTCGTCATCAAAACTCCTGCCCTGTGAACCCTGCACAATTTGCACAGCCCACTCGACACCAGTACTCTACCCATCAGCCAACAAACCTGACCCAACACGCAACATGCAACGGAAATATTTATCCACGCAACACAGCACCTTCACTTCCGACAACCTCTATAAACCCACCATCTTGCCTCAAAGATCCCTAAAAACACCTCGAACCCATCTTCCCCTCCCAGACCTCCCACCCCCGTGGTACTTCGTACATACCTACTCTACCACGCAGCACGCGACCTTCTCCCACTCAACCAAACACAACCCAACCCTCCCGCCACCCACCCGCCACCAACCGCCACAAAAAGCCATGCCCCTACTCTCCAAGCTCCTCCCGCTCCTCCTCCTCATCCTCCTCGCCGCTATCGCCACGTTCGTCGCCTACGCCATCTACAGCATCTGCACCGACGTCGCCAACACGACGCACAAGAAGATGGAGGAGAAGAACGTGTCCTTTTCCAAGGACGGGATGAAGGTTGGCGTCAAGGGGGTCGGGAATGAGAATTATGTGGATCGGTCGCAGAGGTATGGGTTGTGTTTGTCCTGTCTCGCTACGCTCTACCTACCGTGGGCAGATGGCCGGGTTATGGGGGCTCAGAGGAAGGCGATCGGAGAAGGATGGCTGATGTTGGGTGCGTGGGTTTAGCTTGTTGGTCAAGGCGTGGAATTACTCGTCGTTGCCGGGCTACGAGGGCGGGTTCTGGGGGAAGGAGTCGTCGGGGTCGCAGCGGGGAGGGGGGCAACGAAAGGCGTGAGGATTAATCGGCTGAAAAGGCATTGGGTTCTTAATTGACTGGGTTGCAGGTATGCGAACTCTGGAGTCTCGTCGGGAGTGAGATGACACGTAGTCCTTGGCTGGGAAGTTATCTTCTATGGGAGACTATGGCGGTCGAAAGGCTTGCTCGGGGGCGCATATGGAGCTGGGATTTGTGGAGTCATTTGTCAGGGTCGGGAAGGACCGCTTGCTATGATATACCACTGTGGCGTACCGAGAAATGGCAAGATATCGTGGTCTGTGGAGTTTCTGGATATTGAAGCGACATTTCCATTTGTTGGTGAACATACTACGGCGCTCCGGATGATCGATCAAGACCCGGAAGCGTTCTTTGATATGTTGCATAATGTAAGATGCAACACAAAATTAATAGTTAGCCCTCCGAATGCACTAGCCCAGCAGCATCAAAACTATAGACCATGTTACAGGTCGATGTCGTCTATCTGACCGTGTGAATTTGACGGTCTTCCCCTGGATTGACTTTCTAGTAGGTGTACATCAAGGGTGACAGCGAAACCACCATAGATATTCCAAGTGACTGCCAAACAATGGTTGCTCGAAGCTGATCCCGCTCGGTAGGTCCTGGGCAGCGTATCTAATAACAAATTTGAATACAACTCCGTCAGAGTGTTGCTTTACTCCTATGCGTACCACAATGCGACTTATCGCATGATCAAGCAAAGAAGCCCCGCCGTATTCTGACAGCCTTGCTTTTCCCCACGCGGCTGGCTTCGAACCCCTTGAGTTTTGTTTCATTTTCGGGGTCGTATAAGCACTAACGTTAATCATGCTACTGTATGTCAACATATGTTCCAGTAATGGTCAACAGCCTGTCCCAGGGTTCGCGCCATGAAGGATGGGACCGGGCGTTAGACTAAGATCGAGTAGCTTGTTGGTTGCAGACCAACAGCCCAATAGCCGGCGCCGGCGACGGCTCCGCCCACTGTTGGAAGCCCTCCTGGCGCCGTATAAAGGTAGATGGTTGGGAGAGGAAGTAATACGAAAGTTGGCCGCACTAGCGTGTTTGTTTAGTCATACTTCGTATAAAGTACCAGGTACTTCGTACATTAGGGCTATGGGGTGGCCCCTGAGTATTCCAAAGAATCAGCTCCACCACAACGTATGCGGATATTCCTTGCACACTCTACCCAGATTCTACCAAATACAATGAGTCTTTTTTGGCTTCATTCGCCGACGACGGCGTTTAAAAATAACCATCCACTAACCGTTGTAGGGTAGGGCACAATATGGTTAAACCCTATCATAGGCCCATGAGTGTCTCGCACGTGTTTATTTCGTATCACACTTCATACTTGTTCATATTGTTTTCTCGTGCGAAGAGAACAGAGAACATAAACGTTGCAGACCTACCAGGTAATGATCAAATTCTCAATCCGCGGCCTGATTGGCACAGTGTTCGTAAAAGCGACTCGTATTCTTTTCTTCAGGCTGAACTCTGCTCTCACCCCCGCAAAACAACGTAAGCTTATGCTTACAAAGACCTTCTCTCTCGCCATATAATTCCCTCTCCGTCCTGACGTTTGTCCCACTCCTCACACTGCTTTCAACCATCCCTGCTACTTTCTTCTGAAGCTCTCGCAACCCGTCGTCTTTGACCGAAAACCTCTCCTCTCGCTACTCCTGAATCATGTTCCACCATCTCTTTCTTGCAGCAGCTGTAAGTCCGCCCACCCTCTCTCATACCCTACAGCGGAAAATCTGCTCACCGTTCTTCCCTCCAAACAGCTCGCTCTTCTCCCTCTCTTCCACAGTACTCCTCCGCCCAAGCCAAGCCCCATGCCCAGCGAGTACGAATACACCGAGTATCTCGCCTCCGACAAGTGCGAGTGGACGTCTACCAGCGGGTATGGAAAGACCAACCAATGCGTCTCCATTACCGGCGGTCTTAGCTACAACTGTGCGTCTTCTTCTCTGTTCCCAATGAGCCTTCATTCCCGTGAAGCTGACATCGACGACCTTGTACACACAGTTTACCAATTCGAGAGAGGGCAAGATTATCCCGGTGCTTGCTGTTCGTTCCATCTCTACAGCGGAACCGACTGCGAGGGTAAACCGACGAGCACGGTCCCTGCCGTCAGCGGGGCGACGTCGGCGTGCTATAAGCCGTGTGCCAAAGGGGATAGTATCAAGCTTGTCTGCAAGCATCATTAGGTCGTGAGGAGGATGGGAAAGTGAGCGAGCTTTAGGGGTCTAGGGGTGTTCTGCACTATTATTGATCAGATTCTTTGCACCGACTCGTTTGTGGACTCATTCGTAACCCTCATGGTCATTGAGCGTGCGAAGCTCGCCATGGCAGAGCTCTTCCTCTACACACCTGCCCTTTCCTCGCGGTCATAGTCATAAGCCGCTGTGGTTTCAGTGAACGATTCGGTTGGGTCGACCTGGTTTTGCTTGCCCTCGTCCGCATTGTTGGCGCGATATCGGAGCTTGTACTATGAGCGACTCCATTCTTGATCATAATGTTGCGGCAGCGTTTTGAGTGCTGTTCACCTTCCTCCTTTACTGTTTGCTATGCTTCGGCTCTTGGGGAAGGCGTAAAGTTCTTCTCAGAGCCAGCTACGTTCCCATATCGCTGACAAGCTCCGTATATATGAAGTTCCCTCTTCCAATCGTACCCTTCCATCCCGCGTATTCCAGCTTCGACACTACCTATCATCGTTTTATGGTCTTGATTATCACTGGTGGACTGAAGATAAGGGCTCGAGCAGCGGCGACCACTCCCAGGGGCTTAATGAAATGTTGGATTTAGACGTTTGAGTAACTTCTGAATCAAGACTTTACGAGTCTCGCAGTCCCAAAATCTGCAATAATATGGATATGGTATGTGACGCGCTCATGCACCAGGATTCTCCGCAACGAAATTCTTTAGGTGATATAGAAGGCCTGGAGTATGAACTTATCAAAACGTCGGGGATGAGTGTACCGTGGTACGGTGGCCGGTGGCCGGAACTTGAGCGGTGGGTGCATGACATAATCACAACAGCTCCTCTCATTGGCCGAATAAGGCCACTTTAACTTGACCTGTGTTCGACTTCTAGAATTTGCCCTTGCAGGATAAGATCTCCTCTAATGAGAGACTGTACATTCAATACCTACTCCGATCAACCTGTATAGCCACGCAATCCACCGTGTCAGTACTCGGTTTTCATATCTGCATCGAAGGATACAACGAGTACAACTTTGGTATCTTAAATCAGCTACCCCAGACGTGGAGAGCTCCCGGCCCGCTAATTCTTAAAACAGTGCTGCCGGTGACCATTACTGTCGCTTCGGGCTTGCCTGCACCAATATCTCTATATCCAGAACGTGCGATAAGACCTGCGACGCCGTACTGGGAGGGCGATCATGGCAGCACCTCAGGGAGGATATCCGGGTCAGGGCTACACGAGTCCCGATTCCTACGCCCAACAACAGCCTCAACAGTACGATCAGGATCAGGGACAAGGATTCGAAGGACCGAACGCTTCATCACAAATTGGTGGTGTCCCTCAACCTATTGGTGTGAAGAAGGGACGGCGACATTATGCGGGTCAGGCTTACGACTTCGGTGCTGGAGCGAATTCGGCGGTAGGAAATCAGCAGCAAGGAGGGGCGGCATATCCAGCGGCACCAGGCGCAGGTTACGGGGGCTACTCCCCACAGATGGCGCAAACCGGATTTGAGCAACCAGCGTACGGTGTCGGGCAAGGCGGCCCAGCACCAATGGGCGCGCCAGGTTACGGGCAGCCACAAACCGAGGCGGGCGGATATCAACCTCCAGATCCAGGCTACCCGGCACATGGAGTCACTTCGATGATTGGCGGCGTTGGTGGTATAACGCAGCAAATGGGTCAGATGGGCATGGGTGGACCGACACAGCCGCCACCGCCGGGACATTCACAACAGCGTACACAGCTCAACCAGCTATACCCTACGGACTTGCTTAATCAACCTTTCAACGTGTCCGAGCTAGATCTACCACCTCCACCCATAATCTTGCCACCCAACGTGAGTTGGTCTTCACTACAGGACTCGGTATCGGTGCTGACTTTGTTCAGTCCAGTGTTACTCCATCACCGAATGCCAATTGTCCGCCGAAATACGTTCGGTCGACACTCAATGCTGTCCCAACCAGTCATTCCCTGCTCAAAAAATCACGACTGCCGTTTGCTCTCGTCATCCAGCCCTATACGTCACTCCATGATGTGGAAGATCCAGTGCCAGTAGTCCCGGACCAGGTCATTTCACGATGCCGGCGTTGTCGGTCTTACATCAATCCTTTCGCCACGTTCCTCGATCACGGCCATCGCTGGCGGTGTAATATGTGCAACCTCACTAATGACGTCCCACAAGCCTTTGACTGGGACGCAGCAACGCAGAAGAGTGCTGATAGGTGGCAACGGCCTGAGCTGAACCATGCCGTGGTCGAGTTCGTTGCACCGCAAGAGTACATGGTCAGACCTCCACAACCTCTTGTGTACTTGTTTCTCTTCGATGTCAGTTATGCTTCCGTCACAAGTGGGTTGCTAGCTACAAGCGCACGCTGTATTTTGGAGAGTTTGGACCGCATACCGAATGCGGATCGAAGGACACGACTCGGCTTCATGGCCGTAGACTCGAGTCTGCACTACTTCTCCATCCCACGGGATGGGGCAGATGTTGGTGAAACGAGCATGCTTGTTGTTAGCGACCTGGAAGAACCTTTCCTACCGACGCCAGGAGACTTGCTGGTCACGCTCACGGAATGTAGGGAGAACATCGAAAATTTCCTGAGCAAGCTTCAGGAGATGTTTCAGAATACTCAGAACGGAGGGTCCTGTATGGGATCTGCACTTCGAGCTGGACATAAGCTAATTGCTCCGCTTGGAGGGAAGATGACAGTTTTGACTGCAACCCTACCTAATCTTGGTCACGGCAAGCTCGAGATGAGGGAAGACAAGAAGATTCTCGGAACCAGCAAAGAAAGCAGCCTACTCCAAACTGCCAACGGGTTTTATAAAAGCTTTGCGGTTGAGTGTTCCAAAGTTCAAGTTTCGATCGATATGTTTTTGTTCTCTTCGCAGTACCAGGACGTAGCTTCGCTGAGCAATCTACCAAGATACACTGGGGGCCAAACATACTTCTATCCCGGTTGGAACGCTGCAAGGAGCGAGGATGCAATCAAGTTCGCTCGCGAGTTCTCCGACTATCTCTCTGCTGAGATCGGCCTTGAAGCGGTTCTGCGAGTAAGGGCTACCACGGGCCTTCGCATGAGCACTTTCTACGGTAACTTCTTCAATCGCAGCTCAGACCTGTGCGCCTTCCCCGCCTTCCCTCGGGACCAGAGTTATGTTGTCGAGGTGGCAATCGATGAGACTTTGACAAAGAGCATGGTCTGTATGCAGACAGCCGTCTTGCACACTACATGTAATGGCGAGAGGAGGATTAGGGTTATGACCCTCGCCCTTCCCACCACCCAGCATCTGGGAGACGTGTACGCATCCGCAGATCAAACCGCAATCGCAACGTTCTTCAGTCACAAAGCCGTCGAGCGTGTATTCGGTAACGGATTAGACGCAGCGCGAGATGCTCTACAAGCTAAGCTAGTTGAACTATTGCAAACATACCGAAAAGAGCTCGCTGGCAATATGGGGGGTGGGGGCTTGCAGTTCTCAGCAAACCTAAGGGGACTACCTGTCCTGTTCCTAGGACTAATGAAAAATGTAAGGAGTATCTCCAGTGCAGTGGGAACAGGCACTCATTCTTGCAGATCGGTCTTCGAAAATCCGCTCAGATACCAAGCGACATGCGCTCGGCTGCGCTCTGCCTGCTGTCGTCTCTCCCTCTGCCTCTGATGATACAATACATCTATCCCAGGCTTTATTCATTGCACGACATGCCCGACAGTGGGGGCCTACCGGACGAGGCTACTGGAGAGATTGTGTTACCGCCTCCGGTGAACCTGTCCTCGGAGCGCCTTGTACCATTTGGTTTGTATCTGATTGACGATGGTCAAACACAATTCTTGTGGGTCGGCCGAGAGGCGGTGCCGCAACTGATCAATGACGTCTTTGGGCTCCCGGACAAGAGCCAGGTAAAAGTGGGCAAACAGACTCTGCCGACGTTGGAGAACGATTTCAACGAGCGGGTCAGGGCAGTGATCGAGAAGAGTAGGGATCACCGGGCCAAAGGCGTGGGTAGCATCGTCGTACCACACCTGTACGTGGTCCGGGAAGATGGCGAGCCTGGCATCCGATTATGGGCGCAGACGATGCTGGTCGAGGACCGGGCCGATCAAAGTATGAGCTTGATGCAGTGGATGGGGATGATGAGGGAAAAGGTACGTGTTCCGTCGGCTCTTCCTCCCTACAGAGACTGACATGGGTCGGTAGGTGGTGCAGTGAGTTCGGACAGCTCATCCTTGGCCGTCTTCCACTTCGTACCTTTGTTGGCATCGGGCATCGGGCATCTGGCATCGCTTCCCCACCCTTGGGCGGTAGTAGAGCTTTTTCTTCAGACACAGGCATATCACCCAATCATTGTAGATGCACCGACGACCATGGGAGGCTTAGAGGGAACCTGTGATTGCATCCAGGTACCAGTTTGTCTCTATTGCGTGTTTCAAAGAATCAAGGAAGGGCAAAAGTTGCCATCAATGTGGGGATCATGGGTTCTGAGCCTTTTGAAACGTCGTACCCGATGCCATACATTGAATCCAGATCGATATTGCAGTGGATACCCTGACGTTGATCACAGTCTGTCGGGTTAACTGAGCCACATTGACAGTGAAGGGCTGTCCGGCATTGGATGGATCTTCGGCAAGACCTATCTGCCTTCTGATGAGGTACCTTAAGGCACATGTGTAAAGTAAAGATGTCCCTCCGCCCACATGGCTGGTACTTGATCCTAGTGGATAGGTATAAGTATCGGTAGGTAGAAGAGTAAGGTAAGGTACCTTGCTCTTAGGCAGAGAGGTTCATGCCGCACGCACGCATGCATCCGTCGGCCTGCATGAAAGAATGGGGCTGTCGTCTAAGAAGACTTTGGTGAAGCGATGGATATCTACTGGCTTATGTATGTTAATGCCAGGGACGGTGCGTCGGGCTATATTAACGGGTGGGATATTGCCAATTATATCTCCCTTCAAGCAAATGACTTGTGCAACAACAATTACAGTACTGTAGTACTGTCAAATAAAGGGTGTTTTGAGGGGGATAAGGGGATAAGGTATGATAGAAGGCAGATTAGATGTGATGTCGGGCGGTTAGAGGGCAACCAGTCATCCTGATCACAATAATACATAGCCCCCTCCCTCTCCCCTGCCCGGATCTTCCCCTCTATTAGCGTGATGAGGGAAGAGCAGAGCACTGGACTGCAACAAACGCGGCCCCCGGAGACTACGAGTAGCTTACCATACCTTGAGTACCTTACCTTGACTTACTCTACAGTACCAGTCCTACGAAGTAGTACGGAGGTAGATAGAGCAGCACTCGGACGTGTAAGACGTATCCCTTTAGACGCAGTCTCCGAAGTGAAGTACGAAGTACGAATACTGCGCACCTTGAAACCGCTTTGTTGAACTCGACGTCTTCCTCGAAAACGCCTTACATAGACCGCCGTGCTTAGCATCAGCAATCGCTGGCCCCAACGTCGAAGCTGAGAACCGTGCAGGAGGAGACGTCGGTATGTTGCTCAAGATCTACTGGTCAATGAAGCCAAGGGCATGAGGAACTGGACATTTCCTCCAGACACTCTGCATGCATTCTGGGTACAGCGTCGTTTGCTAATTTGGAGAGCGCAATCGAGCAGGACTACTCCCCCAGGTCCTCCATTGCATTTCGGACGACGCACAGTCCAGCTCGTACGAAGAGGAATAACCGTACAGATCCCTTGAACTACACGGCTAGCTGCATACAAGGTTGCGTGATATCAAGTCTATTCACCCGGCACAAGCGTCCAGCCTCAACGAACAAAGAACTCTCTCCTCCTCGACGCCCCTCACTTTCTGCCTTTAAAGCTCGAAGCTGCTCTGACCACCTACACCTCTGAAAGTCCTCCGACTGTGAAGTCAAGTACGACCTTTGAACGTGGGTTGTACCGATCAGAGAGCGGACATCTGGTTCCGGTACGCCGCAGAGGTGCAGACGACGCAATATTGAGAGACTGTCACAGTTCGAAGTCGAAAGGAAGAGGTACGCTTTATCATCCACACGACCAGCTCATTTCTATACTGTGATCCACGTTTTCGTCGTCTCGGATAGCATCTTCAATCGCTTTCTGGAGCGACTGCATGCAAGGCCACGTTCCCGCATTCGGTGAAAGCCACGTGCGTAGGATTTGAACTGCACTTCCTCCATTGTTGAACCTCACGGTGGATAGGACAATAGCTGACCGCACCCAATAGACACACCAGAAGCACAGAACAACGAGCACTCTGTGACTTGGTTTTGAAACATTTACTTTCTTCCCTCATCAACCTCCACTCGTTTCAACAACCAACAAATATCACTTCCTGCGATACAATTGCAAGGAAACTCCAACGAGCAATATCATATATCTTGGTCATACCGGGCCCTACCGCAACTCCATCCACAACATGTCTCGCGCACAGCAACCAGCCCCGCCAGGAGGGTCGAGAAAGATCTCCTTCAATGTATCGGATCAATATGACATCCAGGATGTGGTAGGAGAAGGTGCTTATGGAGTTGTATGGTAAGCTTGCAGTTCAAATTACTACCCTGTTGACTGGGGGCACTCGTATGAAGACTGACGTCGAGAAGCTCTGCACTACACAAGCCTTCTGGTCAAAAGGTAGCAATCAAGAAGATCACACCATTCGACCATTCCATGTTCTGTCTACGCACATTGCGAGAGATGAAGCTTCTGAGATATTTCAACCACGAGAACATCATCTCCATTCTTGACATACAGAAGCCGAGGAACTACGACAGCTTTACAGAAGTATATCTGATTCAGGTACGGCTTCTTTCCAACTATTCTCTTACACTGCGATCTTTACTGAAGGACGTAATTACAGGAACTTATGGAGACGGACATGCACCGAGTTATTCGCACACAAGATCTTTCCGATGATCACTGCCAGTACTTCATTTACCAGACACTGCGCGCATTGAAAGCGATGCACTCTGCAAATGTGCTACACCGCGACCTCAAACCCTCCAATCTTCTCCTGAACGCCAATTGCGACCTTAAAGTCTGCGACTTCGGTCTGGCGAGATCGGCCGCTTCGACCGAGGACAATCAGGGCTTCATGACCGAATACGTCGCGACCAGATGGTACCGCGCGCCTGAGATTATGCTGACGTTCAAGGAGTACACCAAGGCAATTGACGTGTGGAGCGTGGGATGTATCCTGGCGGAGATGCTGAGCGGAAAGCCATTATTTCCCGGCAAAGATTGTCAGAACACCCTCAACCCCGCCCTCCTCTCGCTCCAGAAGCCATCCCACTAACATGAGAAAATCACCCAGACCATCACCAACTGACCCTGATCCTCGACGTACTCGGCACGCCTACGATGGAAGATTACTATGGCATCAAATCGCGGCGGGCGCGCGAATACATCCGCTCGCTGCCCTTCAAGAAGAAGATCCCCATGAAAGCCATGTTTCCCAAGACGTCGGACCTGGCGCTCGACCTGTTGGAAAAGCTGCTGGCCTTCAACCCCGTCAAGCGCATCACCGTCGAAGACGCCTTGCGACACCCCTACCTCGAACCATACCACGACCCGGATGACGAGCCGACGGCGGATGCCATTCCGGAGGAGTTCTTCGATTTCGATAAGAACAAAGAGACTCTGACAAAGGAGGAGCTGAAGCGTGAGTTGTCCCCACAGCTCGTCTGTCTAACTTGCAGGCCACTATGTGCCTGATAACGGAATTGGGTCAGCGCTGACGTCAATGGTGGCGTGCAGAGCTCATCTACCAGGAGATTATGCGATAAGCGCGACGAGTTTGTGCGGAATTCCACCTGGGTGTTAGATTGCTGGCCGTACTTTCTACTTCTCTCTCGACTAGGAAATGCATATCATAGGCGGGGTGAGATCATCTCGGCTCTACATGACCTGGATAGTGGAATTCGCGGGAACGATCGTGCTCGACATGATTTTCTTTACTCCTTTTCTCTGCTTCTCGATACGACGGTTACAGCTGCCTGCATCTTTCCTTTTCGTCGACGAAGCTGGGTGGAGCAAAGGAGTGATTGTGCGTGTGGCTGTGTGGGTGTGGATACTCAGTCTGATCTTCATCCAGTCTTCGATGCAGACTGTTGGAAGGCTGCCTTGCTTGTCAAGCCCACGTGGCGAATGCAACCCCTGGTTGGATGCTGTGGTAGAGTTCGAACATGTAGGGCCTAGCTATTGAGCCCAAAACCCCAAGAGCTGGAGCCATCATTCGCACACTCCATACCCTCCTCGTCAACCTTTAGACCTTTCTACCCTCCAGCCCCCGAACTCCGACCCCTCTCACCCAACAAGCAAGCCCCTCCCTTCCATAAAAATCCTCATCCCCTCCCCCACCCCCTCCGGACTCGGCCTCTCCGCACAAACATCCGGCTCGAACCCAAACTCCCGAACCAAGTACTCCCTCGTCGTCGGCCCAATCGTCGCCACGAACATCCTCCCCCTCGTCCTCCACTCCCCCCAAACCCCAAGAACACCTAACAACTCCCTACACCCCGTCGGTGAAAACACCACCACCCACCCCACCCCCACTGCCCCCTCATCCCCACTGCCCCCTCGCTCCACCACCCCCTCCAAATCCGCCTCGAACGAAGGCAACAACCCACTCTCATACACGACCCACTCATCGACGCCGATCCTCCGCGCCGGCTCCAGCGACGATGACGATAGCGTGCGCGGGATGACGTCGCGGCGCTGCTCGCCGACGAGGAAGAGCAGGGAGGGTTGCGGCTCCGGCTCCGTCGGACGTCGGCGGTGGGAGAGGGAGTGGGGGTAGTGCTGCAGGATGAAGGCGGCGAGGTTCTCGCCGTTGCTGGACTCGGCGCCGAGGACGGCGCAGCCGGGGAGGTGGGTGGTTGTTAGGGCGTGGAGGGCGCGTGAGGTGGCGGGGCCGACGACGTAGAGGGGGAGGGAGAGGGTGTTGAGGGGGGTTGTGGTGGTGGTGGTGGTGGAGGCTGGTGGGGTGGGTGGGTGTTAGTGGTTGGGCTCGATTTCAATCCCGATTTCGATTTGATGTGACGTTGTAAAGCAGAGAGTGACAGGTGGGCGTTTTTATATATGCCTGATAGAGAGCAAAGCGCGAAGGGGAAGTGAAGGGAAGCGGAGGTGAGTTGGAAGTCCACGCACCCACCTCTCGCACCACGCCCGCAAACGCCTCCACCGCCCTCTGGCTCGTGAATATCATCCCTCCGTACCGCGTCTCTCCGTCGCGGAGGTAGTCGCCATCGTGGCCGTCGGTCAGGAGGCGGCGCAGCTTCTGCAGGTTTGCCGCGTTGAAGGTGTGTTCGAGCACCGGCACGAACTGCGGCGCGAAGCGGCCGTCGCGCGAGAAGTATTCTTCGTAAATGTCGGTGGGCGTGGATTTAGTTTTGAGGAGGACGACGGGGATGGGTTTGGGTCGGACGGGCGGTGGGGCGGTGGTGTAGGTCGGATCGCTCATGGCGGTGGGAGGGCATGGTGGGCATATTTACCTTGAAGACCTCACTGTATGACGCTGGTGTGGATGGTGGGGGTGGGCCGGCAAGTGCCGGTGGGACGGGAGCGCATTAGTCAATCTTGAAGGTCTATGTTCCGTGAACCTAGTAAATAGCAACAACCATGCGTCACGGACAATGGACAAGTTCTTCTCGGACCAGATCCGGCAGTCGAAGAAGACCAAAGCGGACGACAAGCCCCAGCCGCGCGACGACGGCGTGACTGGCGACGAAGCGCCCAAGAAATTTCCCAAGGGCGTCGTGCTGGGCAAGGACGGGAAACCGTACGACCCATCCCTTCCCACTCGCAAGTACCACCAACACTGACATCCGACAACCCAGATGCCGCTCCTGCACCTCCTTCGCCGACTGGGCCGCCCTGACGAAGAAACAAGTCTCCCACTCCCCCTCCACTAGCTCGACGAGCACAAGCATAAGCACAAGCACAAGCACCTCCCCATCACCCGACCCCTCCTCCCTCGCCCCCCCCGCCGACTGCCCCCCCGACGTCGAGCAGCTCGGCCGCGGCACCTGGACGCTCCTGCACACCATCTCCGCCTCGTACCCGGCCCGGGCGTCGCCGACGCAGCAGACCGAGATGCGCCAGTTCCTCGCGCTGTTCGCGAAGCTGTATCCGTGCTGGGTGTGCGCGGACGATTTCGGGGCGTGGATGACGGTCAAGGGGAACGAGCCGAGGGTGGAGGGAAGGGACGGGCTGGGAAGGTGGATGTGCGAGGCGCATAATGAGGTGAATCGGAAGTTGGGCAAGGGGTTGTTTGATTGTGGGCGGTGGGAGGAGAGGTGGAGGACTGGGTGGCGGGATGGGAGGTGTGATTAGGCGGTTGTGGGTAGGTGATGGGGGTAGTGGGGTGAGTCAGGAGTGCGGGGATAGTGTAAGAGGAGGATGGCATTAGATGGTGTTAGGGTTCATGGCATTTAGCGTGTTAATCTCAAACAAACTCTTCTCTCTTCCGGAGCAGGGCGATAGGCAGATGAGAATCAAGCGCGGCGGAGATGACGTTCAATCATTCGCAATTTCTTCTCTATATCGAGTCTATTTCTATCGACTTGCCACCTACAATGGGTATCAAAAAGGTATAAGGTGATACCAAACGCCTTTGTAAGCATATCAAACACCGTACGGTACGCGCTATGCTGATAGTCCGGGAAGACGTGAGTATCAAACTGTATCATTGGTCGTCATCGTAGATTTTGACCCGCTCGGAGTATTCTTTGATGTTGGAAACATAGTTCTCTTCAATCAGATCCCCTTGGCCTCCGGCGACGCGCAGAATGAGATCGTTAAGGGATGAGCGGCCGAGTATATCGACATGATCGCCTTCTTTAGTCAGCAAGAACGCGATGCCTGAGTAGAGCAACTTACCCGTGTTCGGACCGCCCCTGGGTGAGAACCGTTCTGGTTCGTGGGGCATCTCATATACTTTGACCTGTACGCCAGCCGGGTTGTATCGTCTGATTTTCCAGCCCTTGGCGCACATGTACCCGTTACTGAGAAGCGACACTGTTCCATCTCCCTCTCCTGGGATTATGCCGTGGTCAACAGCTTCGTTCGTGAGACCTGTGTCAATCGTAACATTCAGTTTAGACAATGGATCGAGATCTTCGCGATAGAAATAGCTCCGCTCTGTCGACTTTCCAACCCCGTAAAAGCAGTAGATCTTCAGGTTTGGAGAATAAGGCAGACGCGTTTCGAGAGGATTGATCCATTTCCTCGGATCTCTTTCGTTGTCTTCAACCTCTGCTCTGGTATGGGCGACACCATGAGAGTAACTGGAAAGTACCTGATCCTTGTACCAAGAGTCGCTATGCTCAAGCAAGTAGTCAAGACTTTCCTCGACCGTCAGATTTCTTGGTGTATGAGTCGAGTTGCTTTCTTTGAAGTTGATAAAAGTACCGTAGCTGACTTTCTGATCGGGCAGGTCATCCGGCGCCCAAGTCCGGTTGCCCCAAACCGCGTTGCCCCCCTTGGGCAGCATACTTGAAATACCAGGCATAGCTCGGAAGATCTCCGCCCGTTCTTCCCTGCTGACGAACTTCTCCAAGCCATATACGGCAAAGGCATTGAGCTGTGCTGTATCCTTCATCTCCCCAGACATTGCCGCAGGGAATCCTTTCAAAGCGCCAAGCATGCACCCGCTGATGTTGATCCATGAATCAATGTATGTGTCAACCCATGTAGGTCCCCCATGACCATGGCCTTCCGCCTGTACCCAATGAAGGAAGTAGAAGAGTACCTGCGAGCCCATACTGTGCGATACCAACACTGTCTTTGTACCCGATATTCGCACTGCCATCTCAATATATGATTTCAGTCTGGTGAAGTACTGGTCACGAGTCTCAAGATTGATATAAGATAGCCGCCAGTCGTATGCTGCAGTGAATGCGTTTGAAGGATCGTATCCGATTGTCGCTAGATTCTCGAGGATCTTATTCCATATCCAGTAGCCAGTAACGAAGAAATCCGCAGCATTGAAGCCCTGCGCAGCCCTCAGCTTGATGCCCGGCGGGTCCAGCCCTGTGACCTTGTCTAGCATGATATGCCGCTTCCAGCCTGCTTTATCCAGTACCAACGCTCGCATCATGGTCCAACTCCCCCACAGTCGCTTTCTGAAGTATTGCCTTGAATTATCCTCAGTACCCCAGCTCTCAAGTCCTGTCGAAATGACGCCAGGTATCATAATGACAGGATGCTTGGCTTTGATGCCTTGTGACCGAAGATGAAGCCCGACAGAGAAGGAGTCATAATTGACCACTTCTCGCTCATTTTGCTAGCAATACCGTATCATCAGTGTCAGTCCAATACGGCTACTACAACCCTGTGCGTACATATCATTCAGCGTACCGTGAGCTCCTTCGCATCCTTGATGATGCCTGCTGGTATTACATCGAGCAGCGAGTCCAGATTCAGGTCCAGGAAACCATCCAAATTAATCACATCGCTCTGATTAGCGAAAAACGCAGCGATGACAATCCCGAATAGACCTCCCAATCCGAAGATGAGCCAATTGCGCCGCTTGCTTTTCTCGCGAGTAAGAGCTTTGAGCTTCGAGACCGAGACGAGGCGGACCTCTTCACCATCTTCCGGCGGTATCGAGTCTACGAGTTCTTCAGCAGGAGATATGGCAGGTTTATGCCGTCGACGGAGGAACATTGCGCGTCAATGCGCAGCTTTGTTCACAGAAATCTCAGCATTTGCGTGCGAAATTCCGCGAACAACGTCATGCGACTGTTGGCAAACGCGTTGTTGCTTACTAAGCCGGTGACCTACACCTGCGGCAGCTTTTGGAGAAATCTCGGAGACAACGACAGGGAAGATAAAAGCACGGCATGAGCCAAGACGCGCCTCTGGCGTCGTCGGGGCTTCGTTATGTTCAGTATCATAGCAGCAATGAATCGGTCTACTTGAAAGCGATCCGACAGCTAATATCTCAAGACCTTTCGGAACCCTACAGCATCTATGTCTATCGATATTTCCTCTACCAGTGGGGCCACTTATGCTTCATGGTCGGATCCTCGGAACCCCATCATTAGCCCTCGTGCTGACTGCTTGCAGACGTTGGATGATAAAGACAATCTTGTTGGCGTGGTGATCTCGAAGCTTGAGCCTCATCGAGGAGGAGCGTTGAGGGGCTACATAGCCATGCTGGCAGTGAAAGGGGAACACCGGGGGAAAGGCATCGCGACGAAGCTTGTACGTATGGCAATCGATGCTATGATCGAGGGCGACGCAGATGAGGTATGTTTGCCGCGTAGAGCTTCAAACGCATGGTTGTTAAATGTGTTGCAGGTCGCATTAGAAACCGAGGTTGATAACACAGCAGCCATGAAACTCTATGAGAGATTGGGTTTCCTTCGAAGCAAGAGGTTGCATCGGTACTACTTGAATGGAAACACAGCCTTCCGTCTCGTGCTATACCTGAAGGAAAGCCCTGGATCTGCTCGATTGAACGATGATGGAAACGAGAACGGTATCGCAGATTTACCGCCGTCAGCCTGAATCAGCACCCAGAAACTCCAGTCGTATACACCAGCAAGGTCTGACACAGGCGCCTAGCCTATTTCCGACTCCATCGATAGAACCTGACCCTAAGCAGTTGCCTGAATCACGCGGAAGCCTGCGCCGACCGCCTTCTGGATATCCTCGTTCTTGTGCTGCAGAAGTGAAAGCGCGTACGCAACATCGTTCCATTGTCGTTCAGTTTCACAACGTACGAGTCGTGCAGCGAGCTTGTCAGCAAGCTGCTTGGCGTGCTTGTCCTGAAGGGGTTTTAGCATCAAGTGGTCCTTACAAATTGGGGTGCAGGGTTTCCTCACCTTTTCGATAAATGAAGCCAGAAACTTGATTATTCGCCGCAAGGCGTCCTCTTCAAGCTCCTTCTCTGCGCTCAACAATGAAAACATATCAACGAAATGGTTATATAGAGCATTATCTTTGGTTGCCAACTCCGTAAAGAACATTCTTGATAAGTCGGCAATGCGCTTATCAGAATCCTCCAGGCATTTAGCCATCTCGCCAAGTTGCCCTTTCACTTTGACCTGACCCGCAAGTATGAGGAAAGTCAGGGTCATCAAGCATGTCCGCTTGACTGACGCATCAGTATCGTTGAGTCGACGGTAGAGGAAGTCGGTGTTCTCGTCAATGAGATGGTTAAAGCAAACGGCCATGTCACCCAGGGCAATGACAACGTTACTTCGAATGATAGGATCTTTCGACCGCTCGAGAATGGTGATCAAAAGTGGAAGGTTCGTTTCGCAATACTCGGATGAGACGCACATAAGCTTTGCCATGCACAACGTTGCGGCTGCTTGAAGGTTGCGGTCTCTGTAGGTCGTATTATTGGAACAAATCTCTGTCACCAACGGACCGAAGTTCGCCAGCAGTGATTTCTCTCCGTACAACAGTTCCCGCTCACGAATATGTGCCATTGCCTCGGTGAAGTCATCCTCTGTGGTCCCACCTATCAGATCCAGCTCGTCTTGATCATCAGTGGCTTTCTTCTCCGGAGATGCATTGGTGCCTTTGGTTCTCTCTTTTTCTGCCTTCCTCCTCTTGAAATCGAACTCGCATAGCTCCAGATGGACGATCTGCTTGATCGCAATGTGACCCACAATGAAAAGGAGCTGGGACAACGCTAGGGAACCTTGGGGTTCTTTTCGAATTTCTTCCGGCGGAGGGGTAGGCAGGGCATCTTCGCACTTTGAGCTCTGTGTTTCTCCTGACGCAGTTTCCCCTGCGCGTTGTTGGAACACGCTTTTTGTCTTTCGCCGCAGAATCTCGGAGCAAAGTGTGTCCGGATACTTGGAGAGTGTGTAAATGGCGCCGATAGCTTGTTCTGCAACACCGAACCATTCCTTGCTGTCGGAAACAAGTTCAGTCATTTCCGCCAGTCGTAACAAAATGGCATGATCGTTAGGTAATTTTGATGTTGCCGTTCGTCGCTCTTTGGCTTGACGTCCAACGGAGTTGATCCGTTTAAGTGCAACGCAGGTGTACTTGGCGAGTGCCAGATCTGCTCCCCCAAGGCTACCAAGCCCGATTTTTAGCATAGTCTCCATCTCCTTGACCACGATATCCGGGTCTGCCATAGCCAGCATGCCAAGAACAATTATTGCCCCTCGTCGTTGGTTCCTCGAGATCTCCTTCTTTTGCACCCCATACACTTGCCAGAGCTTTGTGGTCACGAGGTCCGGTACATGTCCAGCCTTGAGCATCGTGCTTAGGAGCTGCTCGAGTGAGGTCAATTCTGCAGGAGTGGCGCCGAACGTCAAGCTGATCATGTTCCGAGCAATGTAGTTGGCTGCATCATTGTCGCTGAACGAGTCTGGTGCTTCAAAGAAGAGACCTTTGTAACACTCAATCAAGTGGCTCTGGACCCCTTTGCCTTCGTCACTGTTGCCCTTTGTCCATATGAGACGGAGCATCCTTCGGATGCCGGTACGAGCTGTTTCCACTTTGTAGGCGTCGATAACGACGAAGAAGTCCATCGCCTCGATCACTTCACTCTTGTTCTTCGATGAAAGTAACTGGCAGACGATAGAAGAAGCGTCTTGGAGAACCTCAATAAACCGAATAGCTTCAAGGTAGTACTTCCGTGTCAGCTGCAATCGGGTCAGGAGTTCCGAAGTGGCCGCCTCCGCGGCGGCTTTGTTCAAAGCGGCAGCTTGTTCGTCTGCGCTGAGCACTGGGGGCTTCTTTGGTGAATCATCTTCAAGTTGCGTGGCATCGTCGAGCAGGCTCTCATCTACCGTCGTATTGTTACCATGTTTCCCTTCGGCGAGACCGGGTGAACCAATCGGCGGTTTCAGTGAGTCCAGCTCTACTTGCACTGCTTGCAATCGCGTGTCCCAGTCCTTGTAAGACAGCTGCCCGCCGTGCATCACGCTGAAAGGGTGGGTCGAAACCAGCTTGCCTAGAAGTTTGATAGCATTTCGCCTGACGTTACTACTCTTATCCTCGAGGCTTCGAGCAGCAAGTTCCGCTGCCTTCTGTCGTCGTTTGGGAAATTTTTGCTCAAGGTCGCACAACTTTATAAATACCTGAATTGTTCGACACCGGCAGTACGGGTTAACATCCAAGAAGCGCTCTTCGAGGACGTCAAAGAAGCCATTGATCTGCGTTTTGTAGTTCTCACTCTTTTCCTCTTGTTTGCTAAGGTCCGCTATAAGGTTGCCACAGATCTCGATGACGGCACATCGGATCGTGTATGCCTAACTTCTGTCAGATGCTGGCCAAAGGCGTAGGATCGTAGCCACATACTTCGCTATCTAGTTGCTTGGCAAGCAATGTCATCTGCTTGATCACCAGTCGAGGAGCAAGTTCTGAAAGCTTTATGATGAACGTGGACACAGACTTTGGGCCTTTGGTATCGTTGCTGTTGAACTCCTTATTGCTCAGTTCCCTGAAGCAAGTATTAACATTGTATGACGGTGGCTTGGCCCTATCTCAACTTGCCTCAATATCTCGTCCGTAAGCTGCGGATAATCGTACTGCTCCGACAAGATGTGTAGGAATTCGGCCATTGGTTCCGAGAGATGCTCAAAATAGGAGAGATTCTGAATGATCGACGTTTGGGCTCCTGGTGAGGAGCGTTAGTCTGTTTTATTACAGCGGTAACCTTTACCCTACCGAAAGCGTGTCCATGGTGTTTGACCGCAATGCATAAGACTTTGAACGCGTGCATGCGAATCGCCGTGCTCTTCAGCCTCTGCTCGCTCTCCATTATCAGATACACCGGTCGAGTGAAGAGATTAACGAAGGTATCTCTTTCGGACGTGGTCAGGAAGATCTTGCCAAGCTTCAACTTCAGTACTCTGCACATAACGTCCAACGCGGATTGTATCTGGAGCGAAGAGTCCCAGCTGCCCTCTTTCACCAGAGGCTTTGACTTCGTTGTCTTGTTGCCTCCACGTCCCCTTGCCGCCGGCGTTGTAGTCGATTTTTCCGCTGCCTTTGTCTCGACCGCTGATAGTGTCCATTGTAACAAGAAGCCGTACATCTCCAGAAGATGCCTGTGGTTCTGAGCCCCATCCTGTTCTTCCGCTTCGAGGTCTTGATGGACGATTTCTGCCTCCGTCGACAGTCCTGAAACGACTAGATCGAGTATCTTGCTCAAGGCCTGGGCCGGTATCAAAGATGATGATCTGGATAGTTTGAAAAGCTCACAGTCAGGTTCCGTTGGGTAATTTTGATCTGACTCAAGAGAAGTAGGGGCACACTTCAAGAAGAATTGTAATGAGTCAAATAATGAGCTTCTAAAGAGCGCATCGGGGGACTCCGCTATCGCATCCACTATGGGATTGAGAACAGTACTGATCAGTCCGTTCGTAAGTGACTCGGGGTCGTTTTCGCATTCGATAAGGGCCGAATGCGCTTCTGGAGTTGCGATCGTTGCGGGGTCACTAAGGTAGTGCTTGAGCGATTCATTAATGTCGAAGTCCACTCTGTCGTCCATCTTGCTGGAGATATGAACGCGTCTAAGGAGTCAAGCATAGATAGAAAGGGCTATGTGGACGCGGGCAAAGGTGTGTCACGTCGCTGATTTCAGATTCTAGAAAGACGTGTTGTGGTGGTGAATCGCTGGATTTGATTGGTCAATTGCACGGACGTAAACAAATGGTCTGTATGCGCGGACCAACAGCACCATCACCCTTACCCTTCAAACGGTGAGAGCAAGATGGCGGTTTCCCAAATCTTCCGGTCCGAGCTTGCCGTGGAGCTCTAATATATTATCGTCTTCAGACTTTGCCAGTCCACACTCCCAATGCAATCCACACGTTTAGCCATGGCAAAGCCAAGAGCACCTCCGCTTGGTGGTGATCCTTTCAACATCCACGAGGATCCCAGGAGTCGAAGCAAAACCACAGGCTTCGATGATGTCCGGACGGAGGTGAACGTGGTTGAACAGCCCGACTATGAGGATAGCTCAGAAGATTCCGACGACAGCATTGGGTCCGTGCAGGAATCAGTTGCGGAAGACATGTTAAAGCTGGAGGCAACTTTCAAGGGAATCTCGAAAAGATTCAGGTTGATCAACCGCATTGGAGAAGGTACTAGAGATTCTATATTGTCTGATACATGCATGGCAGGGAATATCCCGCTGACAGTCAGTCTTTAAAACTAGGCACCTTCTCTACAGTCTACAAAGCTGAGGATCTACTCTATGATCATTATGCAAATCACTGGGATCTCGAAGCGGAAGACGATCGGAAGTGGTCGTCGCCGCCCTTAAAGAAGAGGAGAACAGACGATGCCCCGTCATCATCAGCAGATGACGCCCCGGAAAGTCGTCGAAGGCGAGGCCCTCAATACGTCGCCATCAAGAAGATCTACGTTACGAGCAGCCCGATGAGGATACAGAATGAGTTGGAGCTTCTGCATGATCTGCAGGGATGCAAGGATGTCTGTCCACTTATCACTGCCTTCCGACACCAAGACCAGGTCGTCGCCGTGTTGCCATATTTCCGGCATCTTGACTTTCGTGTATGTTGACGCCGGTACTTTGGTCCTTGGAGTCTGCTGACACAACTAGTTGTACTTCCGGGAATTCACGGTACCAGATATGCGTATTTACTTTCGATCTCTTTTCAGCGCGCTTGAGGCTGTTCATAGGCATGGTATTATTCATAGAGACATCAAACCCACGTAAGTGATAACCCGTTGCTATACCAGGATAATTGCTAACAGCTCCAGTAATTTTCTGTACAACATAAACCGGCGAAGAGGCGTTTTGGTTGACTTCGGTCTAGCTGAGGCAAGTATTCTACTGTACCTTTCTTACAACGACGACTGACTCTGTATACAGCGAGAATCAACAGATGGACCCCAGTGCCTGTGCGAAGAGGACTCAGCAAGCCGCCGACGTAGAATCGAGTCGAGCTATGCGGCAAAACATCCACCAACAAACGGTTACCCCAAGAATGACTCGCGACCCTCTCGACGAGCCAATCGAGCAGGAACCCGCGGATTTCGAGCTCCAGAGGTTTTGCTCAAATGCACCAGTCAGACGGGCAAAATCGACATATGGTCCGCCGGCGTCATGCTGCTGACCGTCATGTGCCGCCGGTTCCCGTTCTTCAACTCTGCAGACGACGTCGAGGCCATGATAGAAATTGCTACCATATTCGGCACGCGAAGAATGAGATCTTGCGCTCTGCTCCACGGCGCTGTCCTCGAGACCTCGATCCCAACGATCGGAGATAAAGGCTTCACCTTGGAAAAGATCGTGTTATGGTCGACGTGCAGGGGTCCGGAAAAAGGTACAGGGAACACTCTACCGAAAGACGAGGGCCAAGCATGCAAGTTTCTGGAAAGGCTTCTGGAACTTGATCCGCGGAAACGACTCTCTGCCCAGGAAGCTCTTGCACACGAGTTCCTGGCCGCCGAAGAGGATGAGTCGGCGGATGATGAGATGGAGATGTTGTAATGGAATTGAGTTGTGATATAAGATATCCTGCAATGACGCTGAGCTCAGATGCGCGGACTTCTTATCTGCATCGCACCAGACGTGGGATGCGTTACGCTGGCTTGTGTGTTAGTATGGCTTGATAGATGGCATAGTCAATACCCCCATTAGCGGTTGCTGAAAGAATATTCGGACTGAACCTGTGAGACTTCAAATGGTGTTCGATTCGTAGCAGACTCCGTAGAAGCTACAAAATATGCCATGACCCTTTAGTCGCCTCGAACTAACATCTACCAACCCACACAATGACCTCCCCACATCTATGCCACCAGCTCCACAATGCCTCCGGCCTCCTTGATCTTCCGCTCTGCCTCCTTGCTGAAATACCTCGCCCGCACAACCATCGGTATCTTTGGAATCCTCCCCTTACCCAGCACCTTCGAGTAGCCTAACGGTAGGAGATCAAGAACGGGGACAGTGTCGGTCTTCTTCTCGGCCAGGTATTCGTCGCGTTTCTCGACCGGAACGAGCGACCAGAGCTAACACCACCAGATACCGTCAGCAGACATCCACATGCCCCGTCAAACAGGTCCCTCCCAACAATGTCGTCCCACTCTCCACCTCTATTGCCACCAACGGTCGGAGCTGAAAAGGAAGACGCACCTTCTCCAGATTGATCACCGGTTTCCAGAACTGGTTCTGCAGCTTGTGGAAATACCGCATGCCGACCTTCCCGAAGTAACCCGGGTGGTATTTGTCGAGATTCGTTCGGTGGTGATGTTGACCACCAGCCATACCACGACCACCGGGATGCTTGCGGTGCTTGCCGACACGGCCGTGGCCGGCGGATACGTGGCCGCGACTGTGGAGTTAAAGGTGAGGTTAGTAGGCTGCAGATTTGAGAGAGCGGCAAGCGCGAAATGTGCAACGCGGGCTCGAATGGGATCGGAACGTACTGCTTTCTGGTTTTTGTCAATCGAGTAGGCATCTTGATCGACGGTTTTGCGTTGAAGTGTCGCTTCTTGGTGTCGTGATCTTTAAATGTCGAGTGGTGCTGCTGGTGGGTGCCAAGACTCGCTCGCTTCGCTTAGCGTCGCTAGGGTCAAAGCCCGCTTAATGCCATAAACCCTCAAGTCAGACACTATTCGCTCACACTCTCAGCTTGGTGAAGCCAAATATGACTTTCTAAATGTTATTACAGCAAATATAAAGCTATGACTATGGACAAGGGCGTAGATGCAATGTATGCTACAACTACGACACTTCCTTGGCCTTGAAGAAAGCCCTCAAGCTGTCCAACATTTCCGTGAATGGTTCCCGGGTTGTACTCTGCCTTAGACCCTGCTTGATCCAACCCGGGAGCTTTTCCTTGATGCGATTGCTACTGTATCGTCGGTCGAAGAGTAGTATGCAAGCGTAATCGTTTTGATGTCGAATTGCCCTCCCTATACTCTGGTTCACGGCCCGCATACATGAGTTCTCATAGAGATCTCTGCCAGCAGCTTTTGCGTCCGCGAGACTTCCTCCTCGATCCACGACAATCCTCTCCGCGTGCGCGATCTTTGCCTCCCACTCAGGGCTGTGGATGTTAGGGTACGGAAGGCCGACGACCACGACGGCTCTTCCAAGTTTGTCGGAGAAGTTTATGCCTTCCGACATCTTGCCACCAACAACAGAGAGTAGTAATCCTCCGTCGCCTTTATCTATCGCATTGGAGTACTGCTGCAAGATATCCTCGACGCTTGTGTTTTCTTTAGACTCTCGGAAGATTGCCTTTGTCTCTGCTAGTCGGTCCCATATCGATGTAGAGGTTCCGGTTCTCACTTGCCATCTCTGAGCAACATGCTCAAGATAAGCATAGCTGGGAAAGAAGACAACTAGTCCGTCAGGAATGGCATGGCACACACTCAATAGGCTGGCACCAAGATCATCAATCATTGTGATCGAGTTCCGTCGTGCGAAAGTGAAGTCAAACTCAGTGCCGTGAGGACCGGACGTCACCGGCCAGGCCACGAGGTTCTCTGCCGGAATGACATGCCCACAGCTGAGTATCATCAGACGCTCAGAAGGCAAGTACGAGAAAAGCCTGCTGGTATAATCTGACATCTGCAGAACACTATAAGCATTGAACGCAAAGATAGGATCAGAACAGACTCATACAGGCGACATGGTCCCTCCCGCCAGTATCACAGCCCTGGCATCCTCCACAATCTCACGAAAGTGATATGTTGGATCCAGCAGCATATACTTCAAATTTACATCCGAATCATCCTCTGAGTTTTCGAAGAAGAAACGGCCTTCGGCTGCTGGGTCGGCAAGTATGGAAAGGAATCCTTGAACATGCGACAAGACTGGTATTGAAGCTTCCAAGTCTTTTCGGTACGGTGGTCCAGGACCAGCACGAACATCTTTCTTCGCTCGCTCTTCTAAGTCAATCATGTACCCGTCAACCTTCCTAGCAAGCTTGCTTTCTTGGAGATAATGGATGAGCTTGTACAAGTTGATCTGATCGACCCCTTTTCCAGCTAAAAGGTCGGCTGCTTTGACCAGTGAACCCCTTTCCGTTGCAACTGCCGCTTTTTGTTGAAGATAAGCAGCAAGAGAGTCCAGCAGCCGGGCCAGTTCGGTGACATAAACCCTGTTCTTGCCTTTCAATCGATTTCGGAATTTCTGTAGATAAACGCCTAACTGCGCTCTCGAACGCTTGAGCTGATGTAATGATATGGTGATCGAATGTAAATTGCTTATGGTATCCATGAGATTATGTGCTTCGTCAATGATTACGATATGGCCTTTCAGAGAAATTCCAAGAGCTTCCCTGCTAGACTTTTGTAGGAGCAGTGGGTAAGGAAGGGTAATAATCTGGAAGAGTCAACAATATGTGCGGAGAGCGACCAGGAGCACCCTCACCTCACTGGGCTTTATGGCTGGGCGAGAGGCATAGTACGGGCATATACCTAATCTATTGCCTAAGTCGGGGAGATCTTCAATGTCTCTTATAACCGCAAGCACATGGTCACGGAAGTCATTGACCAACGGCTCGTTCCCCTTGTTCGGCAAATAGGAGCACTTCTGCTCGGCTGAAGTTCCAGGTCGCTGAAGCTCGAGACACTTTTCGTTGATCGCCGTTGCACTGCGGAGGCCGGCAACCTTGGGGTTAATACATAGATTTCTCCTGGATCCCAGGGTAAGGTGCTTTAGATCTCCTTCCCTGGCTACCTCTGGAGTACTCGACAGCTCGCTGGGCGCCGCTACATCAGCCATGGTGATGGGTGAGATCCGTACTCTACACAGCTCGTTGATAAATTGTGATAGCTGAGAGTGCGTCCTCGAGCAATAGAAAATTTTGAGCTCATCTTCGAGTTCTTCCTCGTCGTGCTGCGGTTCTGCTGGCATCACTTGAAGCTTTCTCATGAGTTCTTGGGTTGTTGCTGAGAAGCCGCCGTGAGTGCCACTTGAATCCTTCTTCAGCTCGTCGCCACTGTCACTTTCGTAATCATCGAGCAGAAAACGAGCCTCGTCAGACTCTTCCCCAATCATACTGTCCTTCTCCACCTTCTGCAATCGGATCAACATTGGAGATGTGATATATGAGGAAGATCACATACCACTCTCTTAGGTTGAGGCTCGCCGCTCTTCAAGCGCAACCGCTGGCGCTGCTCTTTGGCCCGTATCCGCGTGAGCCGTGCTTCGAGCTCTTTTGTCTGATCCAAAAAGGCCTTGCGCTTCTGGTTCCGTGCGTGCTCAACCATCCACCCCGGCTCGTCTTCGTCTGGACTTATACATCAGAAAGGTAAGCCAATAACGTCGCCCGTCCAAGCACACGGAACCTTGTGTGATTGATTGAAGCTGCTCTTCAAGATTTCTCTTTTTGTGATCCCGGAGCCAAGCCAGTGACCCACATATCAGACTCAATGACTTGCCCTACAACAGCAAATCAACAATATCCCGGACGGTCACAGTAGTCATGCTAAGACGCTCTAGTTGGGGCCTCTTGAATGAAAGTGAGTATTCATAAATTGCCCAAAACGCGCAAGACATGCACCAAGCCACTCTACGCGGACTCGTCCCGGGTGTTGGAGAAGAGCATATCGGACAATTGGGCTTACCGTGCCTGCCACAGATGAGCGGACAGTAAAGGGCATCAGGGTTCACCACCGACCTGTTGGGGACTCAAAGATGCCAACCTTGCCATCCTCAACACAATCATACAATGCATTCATAAATTGCAGCTGGATGTCGTAGGGCTTGTAGGGGTGATGAAAAACTCTCTTTGAGTCCATGATGTTGTTGAGTGACAGTATAGGTCCCCAGATATAAGGCGAGATTGATATAGGCCGTGACTATGTGGTTGTTATTTGCGTGATTCAAACCTTGGTGTAACATAGTATCAAAACGTTCTGGGGCAACCCTCATGACATTTACCACGACGGGTTTCAGCATGGGAGCACTCCAGAGCTAGGCTTAGTCAGCAATTAATATGATGGAACCTTCCAAGGTTACCTTAGCTTTCTTGCTAATGCTCATCTAGGGTAAGTTCTCAATATCTGAGGCAAGTATGACTGCACTACCACCTTCAGCTTCACTTGCAGAGGATGAGCAAATCCTCGGACTTGAACCAGTCAGCGGAAGTTGGCTGAAACTTTTCCCTCAAAATGTGGCCCCCTTGGCATCCTTCTACCATCCTCAACGGGCATTTTGTCCACCCTGTTATCTCCCGAGTGAGACAAGCGATAGCGAGGAAGCAAGATTGCGTCAGTTTGATGACAAGAGCAGCATTCGTCCCGATGGACCGAACGTCGAGGCAGCAGCAGTATTCATACATGATTTCCTCAGGAGAGAATGGCCCACCGGCGAATTTGCAATCGCTGGGGGGTTCGCCATGATTCTCCACGGTAGCGCCCGCACGACACACGATGTCAATATCTGTGCGGATGGAAATTATCGCAAACTACCGTTACTTCCCATGTTGATGAACCAGAGGTAATGGGGGATTCACCGTACGCTTGTACTCATCGACTAATATCTGCAGGTTCATCTTGCAATCGACCAGATTTAGCAAGACCATGATGCAATTCTACGTCAAGACAGGCCCTTCGTTTGGTGACACCATCTGCCAAATAGATCGAGCCGTCAAGGTTGAGTTGGTGTTATGGGGGAATTTCCGAGCCCCGATGTTCAAGCAGCACACGGTGCTTCTGCCATATCGTGGTCACAATCTTCGCACGCTTGACACCATCTGTCTGCTGAAGAGCAAATTAGCAGCTTTCGGTGATGCGGAGGCGATCAAGACTACGTGGACGTCAAATATTTGATTCAAGTGAACGAATCACTCATTCGAAGCCAGAAGCGTGTGCTTGATCTGGAGTACGTGCGATTGTTCATTCATAGGGGTATGGAGGGGTCCTTCCACGAACAGCCAGAGGCAATCCAGCAGGCCAAGGCGATCCTCGATTATCCATAGCTGGCCTCAAGTTCGCTTCAGAGGTGAGATGGACAAGGCCTACCTGGGGCACTTCCGAGGGAGAAGATGCAATTGGTGCAATCGGTGGATAGTCTCAGAGTGACTATCTGATTTCTGTTTGCTTGTTCGTCTGGCTTTTGCGGACTGTATCCAGAATGATTTGGGGCAGTCACTTTTCCTGCTCTATACCTGATTAACGTTACTGTTTCCTGGTTAGTAGGAGGTGTCCACTACCTTAGTACCTTCAGTAAGGTAGGTAGGGAGCCCATACTAGCTGCAGAGACATAGAAAGCACTGCTAACCTCACTGTCGCCACCTCATTGTCTCTAACATCAATGTCGTATCCTCGCCATCCACATCATCATCATCAAGCACGTCATCGTGCCTAAACCCCTAGCCTCACCGTCCTCATGGTCTGACAGTGAAAGCGACAGTGCGGGCGACAGCGAGGGCGACAGACAGCGAGGGCGACAGCAAGGGTGACAGCGAGGGCAACAGACAGCGAGGACGACAGTAAGGGTGACGGCAAGGGTAGCAGTAGCTAGCATACGGGCCTTACCTACTGGTCGACGCCTCCTACTCAGCCAAGATGTAATAACATTAATCAAGTAAGAGGCAGGAAAAGTGACTGCCCCGAGTCATTCCGGACTGTACCAGTAGTGATTTGGTTGTGTGATCTCAATTGTTCCAGAAACAACGCTGTATATTGATTGCGATCGCATTATCGCCTGTGGGGCAGTACCTCTCAAAGCCATCCTGTCTTCCTGGGGTCGCGTTCATTGTGCCTTCGATACCTCGTAGCGTAGATTCTCGGGTTGTACTTTCGACCCATTCGCGTTTGTTTTGTACGGGTAAGTCGTTCCCAATGGCTTCTAGGAGAGATCTGACAGTCTGGGTACGTCTTGTCGGAAATGTGCACGCCATTGGCAGCAGCCCAGTCTTCGGACAAGTTCATGGCGTCGATGAGATCTTCGAGGTCCACCCGATTTTCGGCGTCAAGAAGACTTTGCACAAACACCGGTAGTGATGGGAAAGGTAGACCCGTCTTGCCACGGACGATTGAATCTTCCTTTTCAATCGCAACACATACCTCGCGCGCAGGGACCAAGAGGAAGAACAGGCCCAGGCCAACGCATTTGAAGCGTGGCCATCGACATTGCGGTTCGTCTGGTTCCAAGCGGACATCCGGAGCGAATGGAATATATCTATCAGGTCTGGCGCGGATTATTGCTTCTGCTTGAGGTATCACAGCATCCGAGAGGCAAATCCACCAGTCCTATGAAGGAGCAGTCAGTAGGCCGTGTCTTCGTTCGCTTTGAAGGAAGCATACATTCTGCATTCGCTGGGAACCATAGTATACAAGCGCCATCACTTCGATTATACAGCAGCGCAAACCCTCATGTTCGAAAAGAGAGACGACTTCTAGAATCTCGTCCGCGCCTTCGTTACTGGGCGGCCTGTCGGTAGAGTAGCCCATTACGGTCTCGTGTTCTAAGATGTTTTCTGGAAAAGGGGTCCCGTCGTGGTAGTGTGGCAGGCGATAAGTACCTGTCACCCACTCGGGGATACTCCTCTCGTCCTTAGTTTGAAGAGGTGTGCCGTCCATCGGCGGACCATCACCAGGAGGCGGCATCATCAGAGCGTATAAGGGAGGTTCGAGGAGTGAACAAGGGGGGGAGTTGCGAAGCTTGGCAGCTCACCTTCGGATCACGTGGGTTCGCGCTGCCCATGACGTCATCCATTTAGCCCAAGGATACCAATTGTGCAACCCCTCTTGCTCAATAATGACACTCCCATTCGTATTGGCTATAGCAAATTGGACCTTCGCTACACTACACTGCACGAAGCGCCCCGACCTGCGAATATGTTTGGAAGCAAGCGTCCTGTAGCGGAGGCAGACTCAAATGTAAAGTCAAGGCCCAGTAAACGCGCCGGCGGAAAGACTGGAGTGAAGGAGAATGGATGTCCAGCCGGGTGTGACGGCCGGGGGCTCGTTTCTGATAGACTTCTAGTTTCACGCTTATCCCGCGAGCGAGACTGATTGCATACCACAGTCTCTACCAAACGCGGTGCCAAAGCAACTAAGAAGACAGCGGCGCCGAAGGTCCGTGATTATAAGACTTGAATCTGCTCATGCCCACTGGTGACGACCGAGCGATGAAGACGAGGAAGAGGGAGAGGTCAAAGATACGGGAACAACAGAAAGAAAGCTGGTCGAAGCCCAGCAGGTCAAGAAAGGATGTGATGGCGGAAAAACCAGTATGTGTAAGAAGCCCGCCGATGACTATGCAGGCTTGAAATCTTCGCTACCAAGTCTGAAATCGAAGAAGCTCAGATTGTGAAGATTGTTTCTCAGCATATGCGATAGAGCTCAGATAGATGCTAGTAGTTACACTGAGTGAAGAAGAAGGAATCAGAACGTGCCTGACTCGAAACACATTTTCATGTATACCAGGTATATAACGCGAAAACGCCCCACGAGGATGGAACAGACCAGCGTGTTCTTGTAATGCAAAGTGAAAGTGCCCTGTTATTGCCGGTCTACTCATATTATGAGGCACCATTCTGTAAAACACGAAGCGTATTAGCTTTCGAAACACAATCCCAATCAGTGTGCCTTGATTCAGATGCTGTAGTTACAACATCGGAGGAGGTGTAGCTCCAACAAAAGAGTCTATCAGAGTAAGGGGCCAGAATGGTGGCCCGTGGCTCTGAACAAGTCCAACAGAAGGCTGTCGAGGTTGAGCTCGAACTCGGAAGGTGAAAAGGTCTTTGTTTGTTCCTCGCTTCACCCAGCGCGGGTGATATAGCGGCGCCACTCACGCTATAACGGGAGTGGCGTTTGGTGAGGTACCTTAGTGGTTCGGTTCAAGCAAAGCCTTGTTGTATGAACTCCATCCCGGCAGGATGGTGTTTATCAAAGCATCAGATATATCAGTCACTACCCACCGGCTGCACTCCGAGGAATAGCTACAGTGCACGCTGTCTAGAGCCTTGTATAGATGTGTGCTTGGACGTAACGCTCTGATCTGACCTCACTCAACAACACGACATACAACCAGAAATGAGCAACCGACAAGGCTATACCCAGCCCCAGGTAGGGGCAACTTTCTATCCCGGGGGGGTAGATGACTTCTATATGCCGGAAGTTATCTCGCCGGCTCCACAACGGTGAGCAACAGTCCGCTACCTCGAAAGCCGCAAGAGGCGCTCAGTCTGCCCATGATGCCGCTGCAAAGATCTGACGCGGCGACAGGGTCATGCCCGAAGTACCTGAGCATATACAAGACAATCTTGCGCACCTTGAGTTAGAAGTCGACGGACCGAACAGGCTGTCTGGGCTTCAGTCCTCTGTCCAATACTCCGACTCACGACATTCAATGGTGTCCCATTATCCGAACGCTGGTTCTGGGCCTAGCCAACTAGGGGGTACTCACACCCCACAGCATATTCAGCAGCCCTCTTGGGAATCCTCGGTGTTGGAGCAACCAAATTTCTCGCCATTTCCAAGGCTACACAATCCACCTCCGAATGTACCTCCCACGGACGAGGAGAAGGAAGCTACACTTGAGCAGGCTAGAATTGGCGTGCTAAGTTCGAATGACCCAGAGATGCAGTTGGCATGGGCACAAGATGCGTTAGCGTACGTGGAGGTCGCAATACAACATGAGCTGCGCATCTCCGAAAGTAAAGGTGGTCGAGCTCAGTCTCCACGCATTGAACATCAACTACGTGTAGACGCAGTGAATGTCGTCTCCTTCCTAGCCGAACAACATCACCCAAGGGCGGAATTCCTCAGAGGCATGTGGCTCGAATTCGGCAAATTTGGCTCTCGGATGGACAAACCAGAAGCGTTCCGATGTTATTCTAGGGCTGCCGCTGGAGGCTACGCGAGGGCGGAATACCGTATTGGCATGCAGTACGAGAGTTCCAATGATCCTGAAAAGGCTATCAGACACTACGTCAAGGGCGTGGACGCCGGGGACTCGGCATCATACTATGTACGTGTCTTTCGTCAGTACATGCCCTCGATTTCAACCCCCACTTGATCAGATTCCGCAGTCGTCGCTGACTAACAGTAGCGAATGGGAATGATGACGCTGCTAGGACAGCACGGCCAGAGACAAGATTATGTGCGTGGGGTGCAGCTTATTAGATTCGCAGCGCAAACAGCCGACGAGAACGCTCCACAAGGAGCATATGTGAGTACGGCGTTACACTTATAAAGGAGTATCTGTACTGAATAGATTCAGGTCTATGGTATGCTACAAGCACGGGAACTGCCACAAGTCAACATCCCGGAGACGTTTCTGCCCTTCGATGTTACTGGTGCTAGATTGAACATTGAAAAAGCGGCCTACCTTGGCTTTTCCCAAGCGCAAGTCAAGATGGGATCGGCCTACGAGCTCTGCGAGCTTTACTGTGAATTCAGCCCCGCATTGTCCCTACATTACAATGCCCTAGCCGCGAGACAAGGGGAGCCGGAAGCAGAAATGGCAATTAGTAAATGGTTTCTCTGCGGCTATGATGGGGTGTTTGAGAAGAACGAGGAGCTTGCATTCACCTACGCGCAGCGCGCTGCACGAACTGGTCTCTCCACTGCAGAGTTTGCCATCGGCTACTTCTATGAGATTGGCATGTATGTTCCGGTCGATCTTATGGAAGCTAGGAAATGGTACGCAAAAGCTGCAGAACATGGCAACAAGGACGCGGCTGGTAGAATCGACGGCATCTCGCGGTCTAAGACACTCTCGAGGAAAGATCATGAGAACGTCGCGATTGCTAAGATCAAGTCGCAATACGGATCTCAGAGAGGCAAGCGACCTGATAGATTCAAGACTGCCGCGCCTCCAATGCCTGCAATCCCCGATGACGCGGTCGATATGCCAGACACACCAACATCGAAGACGTCCTCCAACCGACAGCCTTATCCGACGACATACTCTGACAGCCAAGTGCCACAACGGCCTGGATCTGCAGCTCCGTATCCAATAGATGACCGGCCACCGCGGTTAAGCTCACGACTTGGCATGTCTACCGGGTACACTAATCCGGGCTTGCGCCCAAGCTCGGCTTTTGGCATCAACCCAAATATTAGACCTGTGTCGGTAGCAACCAATGCCGGGATCGCTCCGACTGGCCCTTACCGAAGTACTCCCGGACCCGACTATGGGCCCCAGCGACCATACTCAGCTGTAGACGAGAGGACAGGCGGGATAGGTCGTGGCGCGCCCGGCATCCGCGTCGTCCCGGGCGCTATAGGATCGCAAACATATCGACAACCCGGCGGCCCACCGCCTAATCAACCTACAGGTGGCCCCCGGCCTAACGGTGATGTCAACCAAGTTCAGCCACCAAAACTTGACATCGGTTTTTCTGCTCCTTTAGATCTTACAGGCCCTGATAGAAGGAGACGGCTCCAGAAGATGGATATCCCCAATCTAAGCAAGCCACAGCCTCTTCCACCGAATCTGAGCCACGATGTAGTTCCAGACCGTAAATCCTCCAGAACACCTACAACTCCACAACCACATCCTCCAGCCTTCATGACCGACCACCGTACAACAAGTCCTCACCGTACGACGGGAAGGCCGGGATCCGCAGGTCGGTCAAGTCGGCAAGACTCATTGCCGCAACCGTCCAGCACAAAGCCCGCACACTTCATCGAACCGGCAGCACCAGTAACTCCAAATCCCCCAGCAAAGTCGTCACATCAAGCTGTACCGGTGCGTAGCACCTCTCAACTTCCCGGAAAAGGTCCGAAAACTTTTGAGGAAATGGGGGTCCCGCAGGCAAAGTCTGACGGTGATTGTGTAAGTCTTGGTCTTTCTTCTATCATCAGCAGGCTTGTGCTGACAACTCCCGAGGTCTTAATGTAATATTATCCGGACTAGCGACTTTACCAGATATATCAATGGGCAAATGTTCCTCGCATGTTCGGGAAATATCCGGAAAGGAGTTGATTTGTTGATTGCAAAGGCGATGATTTTACTATAATATTAGAGAGGTTGGGAAGACCATTACCGCAAGAGTGAGACGTTTTAGAGCAAGAACATTTTATCTTCCAACCCTCCTGATGTATTGCGTTTATGTGCCTTGAGACTTTCGCTGCATCATTGGTGTATGCGTCCGTAGTCCGTACGCAGGGTTAGCCCTAATGCATCTTGGTTCGCTTACAAGCGCCCCGCGATAACAGCGACGTCTTTTCCAGGTTCCTTGTCCGACAGCAGATACAAAGCATATGCATCTAACCATCACTCCGACTCAAGCATCGTGGAAGCGGTGATTGACCATGGCTCCTCGTAAAGAGAAAACCGAAAAGGCTTCTGCAGATCAAGGTTTTGAACCTCGCGGAGTCTGTACTGTACCCTCCCAGGCTGATCTTCACGGTGTAGGGGCGACCTTAATCCTGGATTATCTTCGTGAGTCCCCTGTTACCTTGATCTGATCCAGAATCGGTCGATTAAATCTCATTTGCAGGCAAACAAAAGTCAGTAGAAGCATTCCGCCTTACCCTCTTTCCCGAGCGCACTTGCTTCCTGGTAGCTGACAACTCGATAGTCGTCCATATTCGGTACGTTTATGCGCTCACTCCAACCTACTTGGATATTCCAGAAGAGTCGTCTTTACAACGTGAGAGAGTAGGCGACCGATATATCTGCAAACTTGCACAACAAGGTTACCAAGAGTGCGTCTCGTCGACAAAGAGAATGGAGAGATGGAGTCCGAATTGACATGGACACAGCCAATGCAGCCAAGACGCTGAAGGAGATGCACGAGCGGAACGAGATTGCAGGGAGACCTGCTGGTACGTCTTTTCCATGACCCGCCAACTACTTACTTCGGTGTCGAGGGCTCAACGTCCGGCACGAGACTGATCAGGGATAACGGTAGGCAAGCAAACGGTTTACCACGCCCTTCAAGATCCCAACGACGTTGCCAGCTCGGAACAACTCGCGGCCATGGACCAAGAAATCGAAGTCGTCCGCGAAGAGGTCGCGGCCGCCAAATCCACCGAGCGGCTCCTCAAAGCCAACCTAGCCACTCTCAACACCACGCTGTCCACGGAAGATCTCCGCGGCTCCGTCGTCGCGCTCGAGCTGGAGAAAGAGCAGATCTTGGCGAGGCTTGTGCCACAGAGGTCTGGGAGCGCGAAGCCAGTGTCGTCGGAGGAGAAGAGAGAAGTCGACAACGCGTGGAGGCAATGGCAGAGGCAATGGTCGGTGAGGAAGAAGATTGCTATGGATGTTTGGGCACATGCTACGGAGGTCGTTCCGGAAGGGACGACCAAGGCGGAGCTTTGGGTAGGTGCAGTGCCTCACGCCAGGATTCATGGAGGGCTAATGCAGGTCCAGGACGGTCTTGGGTTGGAACTGGATCCGTGATGCGAGCCTTCTCTGGGTAGATAGCTGTGGTGTAAGGTGATGAATGATCTGATTTTCAAAGATTGGGACGGGATGTTTATACGAGATTGCAGTCACAGTTATAACCCACACAGCAGATTGATAGCTCTATCAGGGAATCTGCCTCGAGGCTTTGCACATGGCTGCTTCGTTTGATACCATTTATATCGTGTCCGCAGCAAACTGTATGTGATTAATCAATCACCAAGGATACGATCGAGTTTACTTCGGGCCTCTGCAGAAATCGCCACCGCTGAAACGCCTTAGAGCACTCTTCCTGGGCGAACTCGGATGGCCATAGCTGCAGGTGACCATATCTGTCCCGAGGATATCTTTGGTCGACGCTGGCCTGCTCTGATTGTCTTACTCCTAATTGACGTACTCGCACGCACAGTTGTGTCTATCGAAGAGGTCCGAGTACATGTCAGATTTTAGCACTGCCACTACTCCAGTCCCAAGTCGGAGACTTCGGGTTTGATATATTGTTTACAGTTTCACTTTATGTAGAGAACAAAGTGTTTGTCGTAGAATGAAACAGAATCAAAGCAGTTCCCAGATTGCAGTTGATAAAGATACTCACTCTGTACCTTCTGATCGCTGAAGAGGTTGCTCGAAATACTCGAGAGTACCCGATATTATTATTGATGTGTGGTGTATCGAACACCCTGTACCACGGTCAAGTGCACTCGATCAGCTGGCACATTCAGTCTGCCTTCGAGTGCGTCACCAACATCACTGGCCTTGACGTTAAGGTACCTTATTAATGTAATCCTGCTTCTACTTTCGAGTCTCTAGTACCGGCATCGAGGTCTACCCTACCTCCTAGAGCATCTCAGAATAAGAGGCTGTAAGATGGAACAGGGAAATCGAGATTGCGAATTGGCCAGGATGAAGGAAGCGCGTTAATTGCAAGGGTGCAGGATCCAGGTGGAATCCCCTAATTTATCCAGACTCTCTGCCGCTGCCCCCTTTGATGTGGTCTTGGTCCACAGATCTCTTTCGAGTTTTGTACAGCGATCTTGAAAGTTGTCGGCTTCCTATCACGTCTGTGGAGTAATTACATACACCAACGCGGTCGAGTTTCTATGTTGAGATAGCGTTGCAGGGCCCAAACTCAAATTCTAGTTCAGGGTGGTTGGTGGTCTGGGGAAGCTCGCAGATCTTTCTTTAGGCGACGATTCACACCGAGCGTTGAAGACCTTGGGAGCAGAAACCATTCACTCTCAGTCACCCACCCCAGAATCTCGACACGAAAATTTTCAGTCTTTACAAGCAACGACGCAAGACCCAAAACCCCTGGACTGTCGAATCTGCTCTGCAGCGCTACTATGGCGGCTTTCCCACCTAATAGAAATGAGCCGCCACTGAACCCTCCTACCCCGCCAGAACAACGAGCTTTCAACACCATGGAGCCTTATCTGCAGCATAATCCATCTACATATATCAGAAATGGAGCACGGCTACAACACAGAACATCCGGCGAATATAGAGGCAGTGCAGCATATGGTCCCACAAACGGAAACGGTGCGCTCCCCGTCCCTACCGGCCCGCACGCCCTTGTGGCCAACGGACAACAACGCAACATGGGCGGGATAGGTAGTGCTGGAGCTTTTGATGGTCCGAGGAGCCCTCCAAATACCAAAAGTGAGTAGTCCCTGCGAGTACCAGGTGGAAATGATTTACTGAGATGCATCGGTCGTAGACACTTCGCATGTGCCTTGCAAGTTCTTCAAACAGGGAGCCTGTCAAGCTGGCAAAGCATGTCCTTTCTCACATTCCACCGACATATCCACTGTCGATACACCCTGTAAATACTTTGCAAAGGTACTGAGCATCTACATTCTGGCGGGCCTCTTCTCCGTCCATGCTAGCGGCTTAGGCTCTCTTGCTAAACTCTGCCAGGGAAACTGTAAGTTCGGGGTCAAATGCGCTGTCGCACATGTTCTTCCCAACGGGCGGAGAGTCAATAGACCAAATATGGGTATCGGCGGAGGACGTCTCAATTTGGGCGACCGGGTTCCCCCTCAAATATACCACAATCAAGACTCGGCTCTTGCCAACTCTCTTCTGTCACAGCAAGCCAACGGAGCTACCCCGCCATTTGGCCATCAGATTCCCTTTGTTAGTCACGAAGAAAACCCGCCATTGCACGGCCAGCACCCACCGACGTTTGATGATAGTGGCCTGATGGAAACAGCTTTTACTGGGTCAGGGCCCCAATCGAAGTATGGTTCACCGAGAGATGACATCAGGCTACCGATGTCACCTGTGGGGCATCTCAGTACACTAGATGTACCTCTGCCTGCATCTTTCGACAGCCAAGGCATTTCGTTTTATGCCAAGGATGCGAAGAAGAACATACCTTTGGCAGCGTCCGTACCGTCCAAGTTCGGCCTCGAGTCACCCCCTCCTTCGTTGCCTCCAAGGGGTCTACATCCATCAATCGCCCTCAGGAACCTGCACGACTCCGCATTTGGTATTGACACACGTACCAAAGGTTCGCCGATGGGATCCTCACCACCTGCAGTGATCGATGATTACACAGGACAAAGGATGATGCATTCGCAAAGGGTGTCTAAGCCGAAAATGATATCTTCAAGCGTGCCAAGGCCGGGAGCAAGTGAAGACTGGGACAACAACTTCAACTTCGAGGAGGACTGGCTGCCAGGAAGTTTACACGACCTGCTTACGCCGGAAGAAAAAGCAAGGAGGCTGTCGCGAACCGAACAGGATCTCATTGGAACGCGAGAACCTCTAAGCGGGATGGCCACGCAAGGTGATTCCTCAAGCAAATTTGGCTCTCCTCTAGCTGCAAGTCCTTCAAGGTTTGGGGCTCTGTTCGCCAGACAAAGACAACAAGAGGACAGTTCAGCCTTCTCAACCTCCGCTTTCAGTCATGTTGGCTCACCTCTTCGAAACTCATCACTGCATCCTGGAGCAAGCCCGAGTCTAAGGGCCGTCAGCCGCCCAACTTCCGGCGATGTCTCACCATTTGTTTCCAGCCCGCCTCGTCAGTCATCAATGTCTGGCTTCTCTCAGCAGCTTCAACGGATGCGGATCGCACGAGTGGACTCGGCTGAGAACTCTCCAGGCCTTCACCCTGGGTATGCCCGTCATGCCTCCAATTCCTCCACCCGTCTCGACCGCGCCGTATCCACTTCAAGCATTGGAAAGGGTCGGATTGACGAAGAGCAAGGCGACTTCGTGTTTTCCATGGAAGAGGAAGACGACACCAAAAGAAACAATAACGTCTGGGGTTATCCGGCGGGTGGGCGGTCGCCTCGTCTCGGAGGACTTGGTGCGGCCAGAAACGGAACGTCAACTGTGGAGGCCAAGAATGGCAAAGACTTGCTGAAAGAGATGGAGTCTTTTTACCAAACAAATCGACAGTCGTGAAAGATGGATATGGATTACGAGACTATGGTTGGAATATCTATGGCAACCGGAGTCGGAGATATCTTCTGCTAGGGCTGTCGTGGCCATTCCTTGATTGCAAGCGTATTGGCATACACTGGCGCTAAACGCCCTAGGTTGCATAGCTATGCAGGGGGTGCTCAAACCTGTTCTTACATATTCTGGACTTTTCTACTTCATACAGGTTCTAGGATGTCTGATCTTTACAGGTAGCTGGAAAATGCACATTGGTCATGAAGTACTTTCACGACTTCCCATGTCATTGGGCTCACTTGCATGCGAGCATCTGAATCAAATAGAGCAATCTCTGACGATATCCCTATATACTGCTGCCTGTCAAGCCGTGAGTGGATCAATGACTTAGCAATTGGCTAGGATGTTGAGTATGAATTGCCAGCGCTTGGAACTGAGCACCCCTCTCAACATATAGACGGGGCGATCTTGCAGAAGAGAGTGATTGGGAATCAGAAAAGCTGACGTTGGTCAGGTTAGGAAACCTCTTGGCAAAGCATCTGTGCGAGTCGGCCTTCCACTGCTGCAAATGTCTACGAACCCTATATATCTGGCAAGATTTCCCTGGGAATTCAACTCCGAAGCAACGCAAGATTTCTCTGGGTAATCAACTCTGAAGCAACGCAACAAACTCAATTGCTAAATTAATCATCATCAGTCGTCACCAAAAAATGTACATTTTGACCACATGCTAACCCTACCCACCCGAATCCTCGCCGGAATGACAGTCCCCGACACCCCCCTCATCACCAAGGCCCTCTCCTACACCAAAGCGCACCTCAACGCCATGGCCTACACCCCGTCCTACGCTCCTGGCTCTTCGGCACCATCATAACCCGCCAAATGCCCGCCCGCGCCTCCCACGACCCCGAAATCCACAGCCATCGCCACCATCCTGCACGATCTCGGCTGGGACACGACCGGCGAGCTCGTGTCGACGGACCTGCGCTTCGAAGTCGACGGCGCCAACGCGGCGCGCGACTTCCTGCGGCGCGAAGCACCGGACTGGGACGGGCGCAGGGTCCAGCTGGTGTGGGACGCCGTCGCGCTGCACACGACGCCGTCGATCACACGGCACGAGGAGGCCGAGGTTGGGGCGACGTGTGTGGGGATCGTGGTGGGTTTTGTGGGGCTGTAGAAGGAGGTGGAAGGTGGGAGGTTGACGCGGCGGGGGGAATGAGGGAAGGGGTGAGGGAAATTATGTGTCATTTGTGTGGGATGAAGCCGGAGACGACATTTGATAATTTCGTGGGGCAGTTTGGGAGAGGTTTGTGGAGGGGTATAGCTTGGAGGGGAGGCGGGTTGTTGATGTTATGGAGGGGGGGGGTTTTTTTGGATGAGTGAGGTGGGGGTTTGAGCTGGAGGTTGTTTGCAGTGCGGGCTCCTTCGCGTCATGGCACATTGTTAATATTAAAGCTTGGGTGTAGATGCTGTTCATTTATTGTGGTTTTGCCTTGCTCGGTCAGTGTACCTTATCTTAGGGATTGTGGTGATTACGTAATCAGAGTATGAGCAACGGATCCGACAGATCTTAGATCCCCAAAAGTAACACAGCGTAACCAGATACCAATCCCTCCTCGTCACTACCATTCCCCTCCGTCAAAATGGCCGAAAAAGACCTCACCTCCCTCCTCAAACAACTCCACACCACCCTCACCAGCCACGACTACCACAAATCCACCACCCTCCTCTCCAAAGCCAAGCTCGCCCTCCTCCACCTCAACGCCCTCGTCCCCTCCCCCACCACCCCGGCCCACACCCTCTCCCTCGCACGCGAGACCCTCGAGCTCGGCGCCCTCGTCTCCATCCGCCTACAAGACCCCGCCGCCTTCACGCGCTACTTCCAGCAACTGCAGCCCTTCTACGACCTCCCCTCCACCTCGCTCGCCCGAGACGGGAGTCAGCGCAGCAAGATCACGGGACTGTACCTGCTCCTGCTGCTGAGCCAGGGCGACTACGCCGGGTTTCACACGCTGCTGGAGAGTCTGGAGACGGCGGTCGGCGACGGGCCGGGCCTCGAGGAGGATGTTTTTGTGCAGTATCCGGTTAAGCTCGAGCAGTGGCTGATGGAGGGGAGCTATGATCGCGTGTGGGCTGCGACGAAGGGCGAGCGCGCGCCGAGTGAGGAGTATGGGGTTTTCTCGGAGGTAAGCGGTTTCCCGGGACGACGGACGGCCCGCAGAGGGGGGAGCCCAGGGGGTTGTCCGGAGAGTGGTGGCTGATGCGAGCGTGTGTGTGCGTTGCAGGTGCTCGTCGGCACGATCCGGTCGGAGATTGCGTCCTGCTCCGAGAGAGCGTATCCGTCGCTGCCCATCTCGAACGCGAAGAATCTGCTGTTTCTTGAGAGTGAGGGGAGCGTAGTCGAGTTCGCACGTGCACGGGGTTGGGTGGTCAAGGATGGGAGGATCTATTTTCCCGTGCAGCAGGGGAGCGATGCGCGGCCGGAGAAGGAGATTCTAGTAGCGAGCGAGCAGGTTATTGAGAATACGATTGGGTATGCGAGGGAATTGGAGACGATTGTGTAGGGCGGTGCATTGGCGGTTGGTCTGTGGCAAATAGAGGCATGGAGTGCTGTTGTGATGGCAGCCGGGTGGCAGCCGGGTGGCATAAAGGCGTTGCATTTACGACGCTTGAGTACGTCCCTTTGATGCATAGGGGAGTATTGCAGTCAGCCAATCTGGTGGCGAGCGCCCATGACACACTGTCGGGTCAATAGCGTCGTCCGCAAGCAGACGCTCACGACCCGACGAACAAGATCCAACTTTCAGAAGTGCGAATGGAGAATCAAGCCATTGAATAGCTGGAATGTCAAGATATGGAAGAAGTACCCAATCAGCCAGCGTCGGAGCTCAACAGCCGAGCCATATGTACTCAAGTCCTGCATTACCCAACAACGAAGTGTACTGAAGCCCAACAGCCACCCTTCTTACATGCCAGAGCCCTCCAAGAAACACGCAAAATGGGGTATATAGTCCGCAAAGTTGCACGCTCAAGAAGCTCGACTTCCAACGCTTTGCGTGAGATACGAAGCAGATGACCCCGAACAATTGACCGGCCATATCATTTTTTACTGAGCAGCAGATCCCTCGACGCATACATGGACGCTTTCAGACCCCACTCATTGCCAGAGCTGATGCCGAGGTGAGTGTAGGCATCTAACGCAACGTTTAGTGAGTGTCGTGTCGCAGGATAACAGCAGCAGGATAAGCAGGGCTGAGAGCGGATACATACTGCACTTATAGTAAATGCTCCTCACTCCCTTCGGATCCCTCGCCGGCCTCTGTACAAGGTCCATTTCCACCAACTTCAAAAGCACCCTCTTCACGTCCTCCATATCCGAAAAATCCCGCGTATACACGCAAACCAGCCGCGGCACCCGATTGCTCTTCCCTTCATCCGCACCGACTTTGGCGGCTGTGCCCAGCTCATTCCGTGCCGTTGCCGTCGCCACGAGCCGCCACGTGTGTGCCAGGTCCTCGGGCATGGGGAAGAGCATCCATTTGCCGCTCGTGCAGTCGTTCTCCACGGCGGCGGCTAGGAGCGCTTCTTCGACGGTTTTGCGTTCTTCGGTTACTTTCCTGGCCATGGTGCTCTTGGGTCGTCCCGTCATCTCCGTTTCGATCTCGGCTTTCCGCGCAGAGAAGTCGGAGAGGATCTTCGACCCGGCGGCGGTGAGGCCGGCTAGGTCCTCTTGTAATGGCCGCTTGGGAGAGTGGGGGTTGGCAATGCGGATCCAAGGACCGTTATCCGTGGCCGGCGTCGTGAGGGGCGGGAGCCGTTGTAGGAACTCTTCGATTGTCTCTTTGAGTTGGCGAGCGTAGGCCTTGCCTTCGTATGGGTTGTAGAGATTGGCACTTCGCAATTTGCCCGCAGCTTTGGCTTTCGCCGCGGCGGCGACGTTGGCTGCTGCGATGGAGGAGAGGGAGAGCTGGTTTTCGGACCAGTAGCTTGCCGGGTCGAAGTCCGAAACTTGGTTTTCGAGCTGGTTGCGGCGCTCTTCGTCGCCTGTGAGGCAATTCCGTTAACCAAAGGTAGATCAACAAGGGCTGCGAAACGAAGGCCGTACCGTAGAAGCTGGATTCGTCCGATATCCAACCATCATCACCGTCCACGAGTTGTTCAGCTACCTTCACCTCCATTGCTGGAGGTAGCCTGTATGGTTTTACATGTTGAATGAGAAAGAGTGTGCGCGGGCGGCGCACGAAGGATGATATAAAAGCACTCACAAACAAGCTGGAGCTGCAGCTGTCACCTCTTTAGCGTCCACGTCTGACATGTGCCAAGCAGTGATCGGCAACACTAGTCACACCGCTTTCGGGCCGAAGAAGCCGCTGGCAGAAATTAGGCGAATGAGACTTTGTGCGGGACTGCAGATTTACGTTAGCATTTACTATTCAGATACTGTATGTCTCAACACCTTCAAACTTGTGTGCAAGACACTGGAAATCACTGTGTGGGTCAAAGTGCAATTGGAAGAAACTGGCTGCCAATGGTGTGGTGTATGTTTGTGGGTGAAGACTTGGCTTACCTTATCAAGTCTCCCTGGCTCGTGAGGCCTACTGCGGCATAAAGTGCGTATGGACTGTGTGTCCTTATCTAACATTGGGCCACATCTATGGACAACCCCTCTTTTGTATGATGATCTATGAGTCTCTCAGATCACAATCAGTGACCCGTTGACTTGAATATCAGGTGCGGCCACTTGCAGGAGGTGAAACGCTTGGTGATCAGAACCTCTTGGTCTGCATAGCAACAGTTGTTGCTGCTCTCATCCACTCACTTCTCTGAAACCACTAATCTCTTCTCTTGACCTCTGTATCTTTTCTGTATCTCCGCCATCAATCCGTCAAAGCTACCTTGGGTACCTTTCCACCTCGTTCATATATCTCTGGGTGAGAGATAGCAGCAAACATGCAAGACGAGATCCTAGAAAGATATCTGGGGCTCCCCAATCGGACGCTTGACCTTGTGGGCGACTATGCGGGCAGCGAACTCTTCCTTATAGAGGGAGATTCACTCCTACTTCAATGCTTTGGAGATCTCAGAATTGACGTCGAAGGCAAGTCTAATCATCCTCTGCGATCATCCATACCCTAGTCGCTTGCTAATTCAGAATAGATGGATTTCAGCTTCTTCACATAGTCTACGAGGTGGAGCGGTTTTTGGAAGCTCTCGTACGAAGACTCTGCAATTTCCACCTTGTCTTCTTCCGCGGTGAGTCCTCGCAGATACTATCTTCAATTCTGTGCCCGTTGACGAGACTCATGGAATACCTCAGCCAATGAAAGTTTGTGTGTTCCACCGCACGCATACGCAGCGAGAAACCTGTATCTACTCGCACGTTCAGTCATCATTAGACACTTCTCATGTCATCTTTCCAAATCTCATCCCAGGATCGAAATCCACAACTTCGTATCAATCTACGATCCCGCGTTTGAAAACTACCTGCAGTCGTCCGGAGTATACTTCGTGATGTGCCACGATGGGGCCCGTGGTCCCAACAGACCTGGCTGGGAAGGTTCGGAGATGAATGCAGTAACTACACAGACGCAGAAAGTAGCATTGAGAAAGATGATACTGCGGTTCATCTTTACAGGCTTTAACGTGGCACTCGTCAACGGTCTAGAGGTTAGGGACACGAAGGTATGACGAGTTCGAAACCCTTTTGGTTGTGTGCAAATTTGAGAGTCTGACTTGAGTTCTGTACTGAAGGTGATGGCGATGATCGTTGAGGGGACACGCGCAAAGAAAGTGCTAGCAAGCACTCAACAACATGATAATATTCCTCATGGTCCCGCAACAGATCTCCCAGAGAAGGAGATGCTGGTATTGCAGCCTGATGGGCAGCCTGATTGTTTAGGCGCTTTCTTAGATACTCCCTTATCTAATACCCCTGCCCTAGATGACTCGGTCCCCCCTCGGGATGAACCGTCCATAGGCGTCAATCTCTCTACCGAACGCCTTAGTCTCGTTATCAATACTCTCTCGAGACAGCTCAGAGAAACACCCGCAGAAGCACCCCTGGCATCCGCGTTTCTTTTGCATGCGATATTGATCGGCCACATCCCCTTGTCAGACCGACAACTGAGAACAGCTGCACTGGATGATGAAGGCGTCCGAAACTACCGCAAGTTTCTCGACGAGTTTTCTATCACCGCAAGGGCGGCTCTCGAAAGCAGCCACTGGAGGCAATCCTTCCATAACAGCGGGGTTCCTTGTGATGTTGTGGATCTCATCGACGGAAGACTTCTCAAGGCGGTGCTGCTCGCCATTCAAGGTCAGCCCCACGTGATAGCTTTGCTGCCTGAGAATATCCAGCATGAGTTCAACTCACTCGCGAACATCGTAAAGGCGCATAGTGGTGTTCGTCTGCAAGTCTCAGAGGAGCACCACCTCACCGGCAAATTCTTGCGGCCAGCCCGAGACCCGAAAGTCATCCCTTCCATTCTCCGGTTTTCGAACGAAGTTTTTAGTCAGCACCTGGCTTCCATCAAGATTGAGGTCGACGTTCAAGATGCTGGGGAAATCGATTCGAGATCCGCTAAGATCTTCAAGGAGATAACACATTGGCACAATGCCGGAAAACCCATCGACAGAATGAGGGTGATGAAGATTTCTAATAATAGACAAGGGCAGCGGCTCTTAAGAGCAAACCAGCGCTACATGGATGAGATGCTGAAATACGCGGCAAGCTTAACCAACGCTGCCGGGAAGATCCTCAACCCTCAAACCATCACCGTTCAGAAGGAAAGCAAGCCCTCTCCATCTACGATTCACCCAAATAATCAGAAGTTGGAATCGTCCTTGGACACTCATAAAGGCAAACCGGGAAAAAAGCAACCAGCCAGTAAAGTAAAAGAACTCGCTCAAGCCAATTCTGACGGTAGGAAAGTAGCCTATGCAGAAAAGGCATTTGCTGCCTGGGCTAACGTAAGAGAAACACTTGATAAGAACGCGGACCCCGAGGCTCGATACACCAAAAGCAGAGCTTACCTTCAAGATCTTACCCCGGATAGAACCACCATCTTGTATGCAGAGATCACCTTGTACAGCTTGCAGCCCCTGCTGGAGATATGGTCGGGATACTGTCAGGCAGACCACAAGGATGACGGATATAAAATTGCTGCGCTCATATGGGACCGAATAAAAAGCATCTGGAAAGCGGAGACTTGTTTGACAAAGACCATTCTTACGCACACTTTGGAAGTCTCCCGCCTCCTCGGATTACCCACGGACAAGGATATATCCAGCACGACTTTTGATCGTCCTCTCACCTTTAAATTCAGAGTTCCAATCGAACGGTCATCCACTCTTTCGGTCGATCTCTCACCCCAAGATTTTCAGCTTCTCCATTGCGGGCCTTACCTGGACCGAAATATGGACACACGCCCTGACGCTCGCGTCTCGTTCAACCCCGATGGATGGCAACGCCGGGTCCTTGACGAGCTCGACGCTAATCACAGCGTGTTTGTTGTTGCACCAACAAGTGCCGGTAAGACCTTCATAAGCTTTTATGCTATGGAGAAGGTGCTTCGAGCGGATGACGATGGGGTACTGGTCTATGTCGCCCCGACCAAAGCTCTTGTCAACCAGATCGGAGCAGAGGTGCAGGCACGGTTCTCAAAGACGTACAAACACGGTGGAAAGAGCGTGTGGGCGATCCATACGAGAGACTACCGAGTCAACAACCCTGCGGGCTGTCAAGTTCTGGTGACAGTGCCGCATATCCTGCAGATCATGTTGCTGGCGCCTTCGAACGCGAAGTCTTGGGCTCCGCGCGTGAAACGCATTATCTTTGACGAGATTCACTCTATTGGTCAGGCCGAAGACGGTGTGGTATGGGAACAATTGCTACTCCTGGCCCCGTGCCCAATCATCGCTTTGTCAGCGACTGTGGGCAACCCCTTGAAATTCAATGACTGGCTTGCAGCCACCCAGCGTTCCTCAGGATTTGAATTGACCATGATCGAACATCAGCATCGTTACTCGGATCTTAGGAAGTTCGTGTACGATCCACCAAAGGAGTTCGTATTCTCAGGCCTAGGGAAGAGGTCCACGCTGGGTAATGTGGGTTTAGACGGGGTTTCCAGATTTCAGTACTTTCACCCGGTAGCCAGTCTTATCAACAAATCCCGTGGGATACCCAAGGATATGGCACTGGAAGCGAGAGATTGTCTTATTCTGTGGCAGAAGATGATTAAATATCAGACGCCTGCCTACCCTGTCCCTGAGGAGCTAAATCCGCAGGCTTGTTGCCCACTGATAATTGCGAAGGTTGATGTCATAAAATGGGAGAACGAACTCAAGAAACTCTTGTCGTCTTGGTTGCTGGATTCGCACTCACCATTTGACAAAGTACTTCAAGAATTGAGTGCACCGTTGGAGGTGCCTCGTTCGAACGAAATACTAATGTCGCCCGCACAAGGCACAGAAGCAACCACAGAGGTGATGCAGTCTGATGATCTCTGTCAAACCGCGCTTCCGCTCGTGGCTGGTCTCCATGAACAAAATGCTTTACCTGCCATATTGTTCAACTACGACAGATTAGCTTGTGAGCGCATTACCCATACCATGCTGGAAAGTCTGGAGCGAGCCGAGACATTATGGAAAGAGACAAGCCCGAAATGGAGATCGTTGATGGACGGCTACACGAGATGGGAAGCCACCAAGAAGAATAAAGCTGCCAAAGTCGTAAACTCGAAGAAGAACAAAGGCAAAGATGAGGAACGTCTCTCAAAGATTGACACTGAGAGGGAGTCTGCAGAACGGGACGGCAGTCAGTACGAGCACTTTGACCCTAATGCGCCACGAGAGGAGTTTAGCTTTGCCGATATGCAGAAGGTGGAGAAAGCTGAGATGGAGGGCTATTCCAACAAATTGCAATGGCACGGAATATCGGAGTGGTTGATGAAGGCGTTGACTCGAGGAATCGGGATCCATCATGCTGGAATGAATAGAAAGTATCGACAGACGTAAGCTATCCTTTGTGGTGGCTCTCCTGCACAGCTTGAAGACCTCTGACATTTATGTAGTGTTGAGATTCTTTTTCGAAAAGGTTATCTGAGGGTCGTCGTTGCAACGGGAACATTGGCGCTTGGTATAAACGTACGGAGGCCACTATCTTCCCCGATGCGATGTGGATTTTGTTAATCGGACATGATGCAGATGCCTTGCAAGACGGTTGTCTTCAGCGGAGACAGCGTCTTTCTCACAGCTCTCAACTTCCGTCAAGGCGCTGGTCGAGCAGGTCGTCGTGGCTTTGATATCCTAGGAAACGTTGTCTTTCACGGTATCTCTCTCGACAAGGCCTGCCGTCTTCTAAGCTCGAGACTCCCCGATCTTAATGGACATTTCCCTATGACCACAACCCTGGTCTTGCGTCTGTTCACGTTGCTACACGAATCGAAGAACTCCACTTACGCACGGCGAGCGATCAACTCCCTACTCTCACAGCCGCGATTGTACCTTGGTGGCGAAAGTTTCAAGGACCAGGTCCTACACCATCTCCGTTTCTCTATCGAGTACCTCCGACGACAGGACCTACTGGGACCGGGGGGAGAGCCCATCAATTTCACCAGCTGCGTATCTCATCTCTACTTCACGGAAAACAGCAGTTTTGCGTTCCATGCTCTGTTGAAAGCTGGATATTTCCACGGCCTCTGTGCAGACATTCAGTCCAAACCACAGACAATTCTTCGTCAACTGATGCTCGTCATGGCACATCTTTTCGGCCGCCGCCCGTGTCGACTATCTGATAAGGAATTTATTGAAAGAATCGTCAAGAACTCTCCCTCCATCGTCATTCTCCCCGAGCTTCCTAGAAAGGCCACAGAGATTCTTAAGCAGCATAATCGGGAGACTCTCAACACATTCACCACTTACGTGAAGACCTTCGCCAAGCAACACGTCAAAGGCGAGGATCGGACTCTCCCACTAACAGGCCACCAAGTCGGCGGATCCCAACCCATCGCCATCGACGCCCTTCAACTGCTTCCTGCAACCACCGCTCGCTCACACTTCGTCGCCCTTTCAGGCCACTCCGACACCTTCACATCCATCACAGACCTCTGCTCTTCGGCCCGTTCCGGCATCTTCCTTGAGGAGGCTGTTATCCCATATTTGGATATCCCCTCCGCCACCCCACTCAACGCCTATCTCTACGACTTCTTCATGCACGGAGCCGTCCGGCCGCTCGAGATCGCTAACGGTATTCGAAGGGGTGATGTTTGGTTTCTCTTGAACGATTTCTCCTTGGTTCTGGCGACCATCATCACCAGTCTGGAGAACTTTTTGAAGGTGGCGCCAATGGAAGATGACGAGATGGCCTCGCTCGCTGGACAAGGAGAAATCATGGAGGAGGCCGTGGATGCGGAAGAAGAATCCGATGCACCATCAAGTAAATCTTCGAAAACGGTTAGAGCGACTTCGCCGGAGCCGGTACGGAAGGTTCCGGGGAAGAAGAAGGTTGTGCCAGATAGTTGGGATGGCTCGGATGGAGACCATCAGGAAGAGGCCGTTGCAGGACATGCAGACGCCGCTTCTGGGGTCGTCACTCATGATCCTTACATGGATGACGATGACTACAGCAACGCCAGCGACTCGTCATCACTATCGGAAAAAGGCCTCATGGATGTACTAAAGGCTTTTCAGATGCTGAAGGCAACATTTGACCAAAAATTCAGGGCTATGTGGGCGTAGTCGGAACGCACTGACGGCATTTACTATTCTTCCAACATGAACGGATAAGGGATATGAGTCTCCAGGGCGCTCAAAATGGCAATGAAGGGTGAGCAGAGCGGGGCATATGAGTCGGAATCGTGCTCCTGGGTTTGTACCTAGTAGACCCCGCTCCTGAAACTTATCAGGGTTCATACTTGGTCAGACCTCACCATAGATGTGTCCAGTAGGAAACGTGCACGGTACAGAAGAATAGAACAATTTGGCTTGAAACGGTCATTCGTTCTTCTCATGATTCAATGCGAGAATCACTTTACTTGAAACGACTTCATTGCAGACAGAAATCGAGCGGAACATCAATACAAGGTCGACTTTCTATACTATTTAGAGAGTCTTACAACAGTATGATATATAAGATCGTGAATACTTTGTCTAACCTATACAGACGGTGCTGGGCACCTCCGCATACGTATATCACTACTCAAGTGATGTGCAACGGCAGTCACATATGGTCCAACGCCATATACACATACCTAAGGCATTGGTTGACCCAGGGTGTTCGCAGATCAGATTGGCTTCCTCCATATCCAGCATGCACGCATCGTACAATCTCCGCCATCTTTGAAGATACCGATAATTCCCAACACAACCCCTTTCTTCTCAGTTTTGCTGAGATGATGCTAATAGGGTGGCGCTCCAAGGCGATCTCGCTGGCGCGGCGATATCGCGAGGAAGTGTCCTGGTTCACTTGGCGGGGTTCCTACCGCCCTCCATTAAGCATCAACAGGGCTAAAGAGGAGCTCCAAGGGACATTCAAAACATCGCTTCTGCGGAATCGGGGCCTGAAAGATCTGAGTTCACTTCCCAGGTGTCGCAAGCCCGACGCCAGTGGTGACCAAGTTTGGACGAACACTGGGATCTTATGAATCCAGTCCATTGATAGAATAGCTATCAATCGGAGCTCATGTGGTCGAGTCCTTTCACTTCATCCTCCCACCAGCCTTTGAACGTCTTCAATCTCTGGGTCCGTACCGCAGCTAGCTTCCTGCCAGTGTCTGTCTTCATCATGTCTTCTAACCTCTCTAGCTTCTCACCGAAATGGTCGATCGCTCCATTCATGCCCTCTTCCCGTCTCTTAGCTCCATCAAACGTAAAACATCTCCCAATCCCAACGGCACCGAGTGCGTCCAGCCGGTCCGCATCCTGAACGACGGCCAACTCAGGGTAATCACGCAAAGCCTTCTGCACCTCCGCTGGATCTTTGATCTCAGCCGAGTAAGATACGTTAGTCGCGATTTGCTGGACTGCGCGAGCGAGCTCTTCATCTGCGCCATGCGAGGTGAGAAACCTCTCCACCATTGTAGCAGCGTCGTCGCCCTCCTTGGAGTACTTCTTGTCGCCGACATCGTGGAGAAGGCTCGCGAGCGTTATCACATGTGTATCATAATGGACATCTGGACGGAGCGTACGCTCTTTTGCTTCAATATACTTTGAGAGATGGAGCACACGGAGGATATGCTGGTAGTCGTGGGAGGAGTCGTACTGACTCATGTATTCACGAACAAAGCTCTCCGTTGCTGCGATGAGAGCTTCCATTGTAGCGTGAGATCAAGAAATATGCAAGAGGAAGCGGCACTTTATCTAACTGCTACACAACGTAGCAGGATCCTGACCTCAGTCTCTGGATGAACTCCTCGGACAGGTTAGTGGGGTCTTCTACGTCCGTTTATATGGAGTCTTGGGGTCGTTTTCGGACCAAGTGTATGTGCCGTTCAACCCCTTTTTAACCCCCTGATCTGCACTATGCTTATGTAATCAAGCAATTGCTAAATGGGAGTTCGTTGTGTTGACTCAAAGGATACAGAGTGTTTTGCATGATAGATGCACTCGATTCATTAGAAAACCGGTGATGACCCTACACGAGCCCAAAGCCCTACGATCTCTTACCTCAATTACCTTAGAACTTCCGCCCAGTTGTATCGAAATCTCCTCCGCTTTTCCAGATCTCTTCGTTGTAGGGACCTACTACCTAGAGCAGCAAACCAATGACCAGTCAGGAAGCCTACCTCAAGAGCGCCGAGGTAGTCTACTTCTATTTCGCCTGGCAGGGCAGAATTTGTGAGACTTGACGATGCTTCAAACGATAGAAGCTTCCTGCAGACTTGACTTACCTTCTACGGTACTAAGACCAAGTTATCCTTGCTGACCACATTCAAGGATTCTGCTTTCCACTTCATACACCACGTCCGCGATTTTAGATCTTCACTTTGCGCCGCATGACCCAAACATTGTCGCCGCGGCCACGAGTACGGGTGATCTCTGCTTTTGTCGTTTAGTCAACTCTGCCCCAGAACCCTTGTTGGAGGCTTTCTCTCAACTCCGAGTATCTGAACCTGACATCCTGGTCCTATCCTTTATCTGGGTGACCTGCTTTTCTTACCCAACTGATTACCCAAGGATTTCCGTTTCTCTCTCAAACGGCGATGTAGCCATCATAGCATTATCCAACAACTTCCAAAGCCATCAGATAGTGTGGCAATCCAACGTCCATCCACTAGAAGCTTGGACTGTGGCCTACTCTCCACAGTTTCGGGAAGATCTGCCATGCTTTCTTTACTCGGGAGGAGATGACTCGACCCTCAGTATACGGAAGCCCGTCAGACGTGATACAAACCCAAGCTATGATCCTGTGGCCCGGGATTTAAAGAGTCATGGAGCTGGCGTGACTGCAATCCTGCCATTACCTATCGCGCAGAACATCGATGGAAATCTTCTACTGACGGGGAGCTATGACGAGTACCTCAGAGTCTACGACACCGTCAATAGGCCACATGTATTGGCGGAAGAGAAGCTAGGAGGCGGAGTCTGGAGACTCAAGTTGATGTCGTTCTCTGAGTCGTGCAAGCCTTCCGCTGGTGGTAACGCCACAAGTTCGGAGGTCAGGGTCACAGTCCTGGCGAGCTGCATGCATGCTGGTGTCAGAGTTTTGAGGGTTACTCGGGACGCAGAAGGACGGTGGTCTATCAAGGTATTGGCAAAGTTCGAAGAGCACGAGAGTATGAATTACGCTAGCGATGTGCAACCAATTTCAAGAACAGCCGATGGCGACGAAACTGATGAGATTACATGCCTATCGACAAGCTTCTATGATAGAAAACTCTGCGTCTGGAAGTATAGAGAGAGAGTTGGTGGCTAGTAATATTCATCTGAACAAGCGAAGCCGATCAACACTATTGCCTGATAGATGCGCCTGAAAGATCGGGAAGCACGCAGATTGAGCTCTGGCGCAAGGCAACCTTGGCAGATAACTTCATAAGCCGTGCTATATCAATCGTGACGATTGATCGTCGGCTGTCACAAACACCGCTGAACATTGCACGGAGTGAGCTGATGGCATATTCTGTTAATAATTCTATATCTTTGTATCTGTACATTTGCCCGTCAATACTTGTTCGCATTGCCGTCGAACATCATCTACACCGTCAACACCTTTCCATCTATCCAGCAGCTGGGAGACCTCCTTCCATTGTCTCTCCGCCTCTTCTCTTTTGCCCTCCTGAAGCATAGCGTTCAGTCTCTGAGGAGCTCCTAGAACCCATCTCACCAATTGTCTCTGTTTGCTCTTCGGATCAGCTGTGGATGATGCAGGGACCCCAGTTCCCTGCGACACTATGGTCCGCTCCTGTAAAGATTTGGACAAGGAAGCCGCTTTTTCCGCGATATTAGAGATGGCGGGCGAGAGAGTGGAAGTCGTAGGAGTCAGAGGATCCATATTCATACGCATCTACGATCACAACATCAGTATGACAGCACCTGACATGACAAGAGTAGCGCTCTTACTTTATGTATTGTATCCGTTGCAGTGATCAGTTTCGAGTAGTTGTCATATACCAATGCTTTCCGCTCACCATCTAGACCTCTGATCTCTAACCCCATCAACATTCGAATCAGCCCTGAGCCCAACATATATTCTTCTCATCCAGTCACACAGCATAACCACTCACCACCAATCAACCTCGCCTCAACCCTCAGTACTCCCTCCAGCCCTTCCCTCCCCAACACATCCGCCACATACTTCTCCGCATCAAATCCTTCCCTGTCCAACTCGCTCTCCTTAACCTCCGCATCGTCAAACGAAGGCTCGGATAGCCTTGGAGGAATCGTCGACCCAGCTGCAGCAGCAGGACCAGCTTTCAAGCCATAGTAATCTCGCAATGCGGCGCGGTTACCGCGTCGCTGGTGTGGTTGCAGAGGGCGGCCAGCCGGTGAGACGCCGCGGGAGCGGGTGGTGTCGGTGGAGGTGCGGCGGGAGGAGCTCGGCGTTTGGAGGGACGGGGTCGAGGGACGGGGCGACGTGATTGTTGACATTATTTCTTCCGAAGGGAGAGGATCGGGTGTGGAGGTGTGGCGACGTGGGAGAGATAGGTAATGTACACTGGGACAGAAGGGGCAAGGTTTGCATGAAGGTCGATCGATAGGGCTGGAAATATAAGGTTTGCGGGTCGGACCGAGATCGCGCTAGGTACTGCATAGGTCGGTCAAAGCTTCAAACGCTTTCACTTTGTGTTTTGACAGCTACGGAGATGAGAAACCCAAGATTGATTCCCTACCTTTGAAATCTTACTGACACTATATGATGATATCCCTCTTTGGACCAACATCTCTTCTCAGTCAACAGGTTGTTTAGAAGTCAACGCCTCACCACAACATAGCACCTCATCCCCCAACCCGCACCACCACCCCATGTCGTCCCAACCAAGCACCCTCCTCCCCCAACTCACCACGCACATCTCACAAAGCAAATCCCTACACCCCTCCCCCCAATGGCTCCGCACCTTCCTCACGACCCAAAAACCCACCACCCCCCTCGCAGCCCTCAAACAAACGGCCCTCTTCCGCCTGCTCGCCTCCGACATCACGACCTCGCTCGACACCTCCCAGCCCAGCCTCTGCTTCCCTCCCGA
>JAABUJ010000421.1_pt1 | contig 84507 bp, 79 predicted proteins | sample 5559131 | NCBI WGS metagenome assembly JAABUJ01 (sample SAMN10711875, study PRJNA513366) | rock metagenome | isolation source: Antarctica rocks | place: Antarctica: Victoria Land, Mt New Zealand nord | collected 2016-01-07 | reverse complement strand
GTGGCGTCCGCCAGCTGCGCCAGCTGCGGCGCGTCCGCGCAGGGCAGCGGCCGGAAGCTGGCGACCGCGGCCGGGCCCAGGCGCTGCGCCAGCGCCTCCACGCACGCCAGCAGCGCGCGCAGGCTGCCCACTGCGTAGCAGCGCCCGCCGGTCACCTGCGCCGGCCGCCGCGCTGGCTGCCGACGCCTGCCCTGGCAGCAGAGCGCGCGCGGCGGCCGCCGGGCGCGCGCCTCGCACAGCCGCGCGACCGAGCTCTCCGCGCCGGGCACCTCCGCGGCGGCGGCCGCGCCGCAGGCGCCCAGCGCGCCGGCCGGCGCGCCGGCCGCGTCCAGCGCCGGCATGCGCAGCAGCGCCCCGAACAGGCGCTGGTCCCAGCGGTACGGCGCCGCAGCCAGCTCCGAGCCCAGCGTCGGCCCGGGCGGCAGCGCCAGCTCCTGCGGCGCGCCGCGGGCTCCTCGTCACAGCGTGCGCGCGGGCGGTTTCCGCCAGCCTGCCCAGGGCCGGCCGGGGCGCCGCGCCGCGCCTCGGCCACGCCCTCCAGGCTGGTGAGCTCGGTGCCGTCGGTGAGCAGCAGCAGCGCGGTTGGCTCCAGGCCGGCCGGCAGGTAGCCCAGGCCCCAGGCGTCGCTGCCGGCCGCCAGGCGCTGCAGGTGCAGCGCGTCCAGCGCGCGCTTGAGCGCGGCGCCCAGGCGCGTCAGGTCGCGCGCGGCCGCGCCCTTGAGCGCCGCCAGGAAGCCCGCCCAGGGGTGCCTGCGCGCCGGGGCGGCTGTCGCGTCCCGCCGGCCGGGCGGGGTCTGCGCCGGGGCGGCCGGGCGCGCCTGTCGAACGCCTTGACTGCGGCGGGCCCGTCCTCGCACGTCACGAGCGCATACACGTCGCTCCTGTTGGCCGGGTCGCGCTGCCGCACCTGCCCTCCGCGGGGGCTGCCGTCAGGGCGGGCGCGCTCCCGCAGGCCGGCGCACCGGCACGGCGGCGCAGGCGGTACCTTGATGAAGTGCTCGGCGGCGCTCTTGGCGCAATCGAGGAGCGTCAGCCCGCCCGTCGCCCGCTGGTTCATCGACACGCTCGTGTCCAGGACAAAGATGACTATCATCGAGCGCAGCCAGTGCGTGTGCGCTCAGCGCTTCGTCACTGGTGGGGCAAACTCCCGCAGCGCCCTGCCGGCACCGTCGTGGTCACACAACGCATGATCGAACCGGGGGGGGCTCTGGCAGTGCTGTGGCCCATCGGCGTACCATGCGCACTGGCCCGGCTGTTGCAGCCTCATTCAGCCAAGCTAGGGCTGCTTGAGGCGTTTTGGGGCTCACGACCAGTGCCATCGACAGCCTTGGCCTTTCCTCTCCGTGTCACCTTGTGTCACGGTGTGTGCTGTGCTTCGCCGCCGCGGTTTTGGAGCTGAGGCAGCTGAACTTCTCGCTTAGGCGCGCACCCCGCAGTGCCGCCCGCCATGATGCAGCGCGCTGCCGCCGAGCACAGCGTGGCAGCGCATACCAGCGTGACAAGCAGAGCAGTGCTGGCCTCGCCCAGGGCACCGGCGGGCCTCTGCGCCAGGCGACGCGCGGAGCGAGCCGGTGCGCATGCGTAGGCGACGGCACACCCTGCCAGCCTGCCCACACAGGCCTGCGCCGCTCAGCAAAGGGCCGCACGCGCAAGCTCATACCAGGAGGAGTAGCGTCAGCGCGTGCGACTGTCCTGATTACACAGTCAGCATGTCCCTGAAAGAGCGTGCAACGCGGCGCAGGGCTGCCCGGCTGCCCGGCGCGCCGCGCGCTGGCACCCGCAGCGCAGGCCGGGCGCAGGCCGCGGCCCGTGCGCGCGCACGCCGTGGCGCGCCCGACGCAGCAGCTGAGCCCTGCGCCGGGGCCGCTCGTGCAGCTCGTGCTGGCGCTGCTGTGGCCGGAGGGCCTGGTGCAGCAGTCGCGGGCGGCCGCCAGGGAGGCCGCGGCGTACATCCAGATGGCGCGCCCGATCAACCTGCTGCCCAGCTGCCTCCTCGTCTTCATCGGCGCGTGGGTGCGCGGCCCGCCCGGACGCACGGCTGCGTAAGGACGGCCCGCCCGACACCTGGCTGCGCCGCGCCGCCGGCAGCCACCGCCGCTGAGCGCGCTGCGGCGCGCAGGCCGGCGCGGGCCACTCGCTGCGCCCGCTGCTGCTGCCGGCTGTCTGGCTGATGGCGCTGCTGTCGGGCAGCGTGGCGGTCGCGTCGTGCGTGGTCAACGACTACTTTGACCGGCGCGCCGACGCGATCAACTCGCCGCACAAGGTGCGGCGCGCGCGCCCGGCCCCGACGTCCTCCGGCTCCCGGCTCTCCGTGGCCGACACGCCTGCACGGGGGCGCGCAGCCGCTGCCGAGCGGCGTAGTGCCGCCAGACGGCGCGCTGCTGCTCGCCTCGGTGCTCTACATCGCCGTGCTCATAGCCGCGTGCTTGATGGTGCGCCCCCAGGAGCCCGCCCGGCGCGCAGGCAGGCAGAACCTTGACAATTGATCACGCAAGCGGCGCGCGCCGGGCGCAGGAGCCGCCGCTGCTGCGCGCTATCATCGCGTTCTCGGCGGCGGCGACGCTGGCGTACACGCCGCTGCTGAAGCGGCTGACGGGCGTCAAGACGGCCACGGTGGCCGCCATCATTGCGCTGTCGCCGCTGGCGGGCGCGCTCACGGCCGGCGCGGTGCGCCGCCCGCGCCCGCCGCGCGCCCACGCCGCGGCCCGGCTGGCGGCATTGGAACCCCTGAACCTGCGCCCGCCCCGCCCGCAGGGCTGGGCGGGCATGCGCGCCACGGCGCCGCCGGCCGCGTTTGCGTTCCTGGCGACCGCGCACCGCGAGACGCTGATGGACGTCAACGACACGGCCGGCGACCGCGCGGCCGGCGTGTGGACGCTGCCGGTGGTCGCGGGGCCGCGCGCGGCGGTGGTGGCCGCGGCCGGCCTGCTGGCCGGCGCGGCCGCCGTGGCGGCCGGCGCGGCGCTGCGCGGCGGCGGCCTGGCCTGGGCGGTGCGCGCCGGCACGCCCGCGGCTGCGCGCCCGGCGTGTGCGAGCAGTGCTTCGCGTCTCAGGCGGCGGGCCCGACGGGGCTGCGACGCGCGCAGTGGGCGCGCCACCCTGGCGCGGAGGCGTGGGTGCGCGGCGCGGCCGCGGCCGCCCTGGCGGGCGTCATGCGCCCCGCGTTTGCTGCGCTCGCCGCCATCTGGCGCGGCGGCTTCCAGCCGGACGCGATCGCGGCGGCGGTCGACGCGTCGCTGGCAACCATCGGCCTGGGCATGCTGCTGACCGCCGCCCTCGTCTAGCCCGCTCCCCTGTCCCTGTACGCTCGATCAGAGCCGACACATTTTGGTGCACGGCAGGGCTGTCGCCTGGCTCGGCATGTAGAGCCGCGCTTGGCGGCGCCGGCCTCTTGTAGATTTGACGGTGCGTGTGCGTTCAAGAGCATAAATTGCATGCCCCTGGCTCTCATGATGAATGTAAGGCGCCATGCATTGAAACTGTGGTGAGCATTTTTGTGGTGAGATGAGCGAGTATTTGTGCTTCGAATTTTGTGGAGCGAAGGGGCAGCAAGCAGCCAGAGCTGATGATGTGCCGAGAGTGTGGCCTGACAGTGGCCGCGGCTTGGGCCAAATGAATGCGTGGAGAGGGTGTGGTGTGATGTACACTTTTGGGCATTCCTTGTATCGAACCAGCAATGCATGTGCATGATCTAACAATGCATGCAAGGTGTGCGTGGGAGCATGGCCGACCGCGCATGCAGCGCAAGTGTGGAGGGGTGTGCTGTCTCCAGGCGAACTCAGATGGAACATTGCGGTAGCTGGTTATGGAATGGACTGACTGCAGGCCTGGAACATTGAGCCCTGCTTTCTGGAGCGGATTGAACCCAAGGTCATGGCGGCGGCAGCGTGCATGCCAGGTGTCAAGACAGAAAGACTGGCTGGCGCCGAGTTGTAACACACGATGACGCGACTCATTGTGTTCGCGCCACGCGCCGTTTGCAAACCACGGACCACCCTGGCAGGGAGCGAAGACAGAAATTGCCCGTGTCAACTCGCGTGCGCTCACACGCCATGTGGCTCAGTCCGTGCAGAGGCCGCCGTGCCGCGCGGCGCACACCCGGCCGGGCGCTCCGCCCGGGGCGCCGGCCGCTCAGGTGGCGTGCGGCCAGCGCGAGGAGCCCTGCAGCCCGTTGCCCTTCTCGCGGCGGCCCTCGCGCCAGGCCTCGTACAGCGCACCGGCGGACTGGTTGTCGCTCCAGACCAGCTCCGCGGCGCCCACGACCACGGAATCGCCCTCGCGCACGCCCCGCGCGCGCAGCGACCGGCTGATGCCTGCGCGCGCGGCGCGGGCTGAGCGCGGCCCGCCCCGCCCCGCCCGCACCCGCCGAGCGCGCTCGAGGCCGCGCTGGGCCTCCCGGGGCCGCTCACCAGACACGTCCAGAACCTTTTGGAAGCGCGCGGCCGCCTCGTAGTAGTCCCAATTGGTCATCGCGGCAAAGCGCTCGATCGCGGCGCCGGTCACGCGCCAGGTGCGCGCGATGGCCAGGTCCGCCTCGATCTCAAACTCGTCGATTCGCGCGTCGGACACGCTCCGCCGCGGCGTCCGCGTCACGTTCTCGGCCTCCGTCGTGCGCGCGGGCTCCTGCGCGATTGCGCCCTTGCAGTCGCGCTGCAGCCGGGCGTGGCGCCGCGGCCGCGCCAAGCCCAGAGCATGGCTCAGCAGGCCAGCAGAGGCGCTGACAGGGCCGCGCGGCAGCGGCCGGCGGCGCACAGCGCGGCAGCCGCGCGGGGCCGCGCCTGCGCGGGCAGCGCGTCGAGCAGCGCGTGCAGGCGGCGCACGAGCGGCTGCACGCCCTGGCCCGTCGCCGCGCTGACGGCCAGCACGTCGGCCGCGCCCACGCCCTGCCCCAGCAGCGCGTCCCGGATGTCCTCGTAGTAGTCGCCCGAGTCCGGCACGTCCACCTTGTTGTACGCCACCACCTGGCGCCCGCAGCTGCATGGTCAACCTGGCAGGCGCGGCCGCGAACCGGGCAGAGCCCGACGCGCCCGCTCGAACGGGCGCCCAGCGGGGCCCGCCCTGGCGGCGGCCGGCGCGCCTGCGGCTTGTCGGCCAGCACGGGGTCGAACAGCTCCAGCTCGGTGCGGATGGCCTTGAAGTCGCCGAGCGGGTCGCGGCTGGTGCCGTCGACCACGTGCACCAGCACGCGCGAGCGCTGGCAGTGCCGCAGGAACTCGTGGCCCAGCCCGCGCCCCGAGTGCGCGCCCTCCAGCAGCCCTGCGCGGCCCGCCGCCGCTCGCCGCCTGCCCGCCTGCTAGCGCCGGGCAGGGGCCGCGCGCCCCCGGCGCATCATCTCTGTGACAAGCGGCACCCGCGCCGCACCCGGGATGTCCGCAAAGACGGTGGTGCGGAAGTCCAGCTGGCAGACGCCCAGGTTGGGCACGAGCGTGGTGAACGGGTAGTCGGCCACCTTGGGCCGCGCGGCCGACACGACGCCCAGCAGCGTGGACTTGCCCGCGTTGGGCACGCCCACGATGCCGACGTCCGCCACCAGCTGCAGCTCCAGGTCGGCCCACATCTCCGCGCCGGCCTCGCCGTGCTCCGCCAGCGTCGGCGCGCTGCGCGCGGCACGCGCCGCCCCGGTCAGGATACCCTCGCGCCGGGCGCATGCGCCGCAGGGCCGCCGGCAGCGGAGCGAGCGCCCTGCTGCCCCCGCTGGGACGGGCGCGCGTGCGCGCGCGGCGCCGCACTTGTTCCGGCCGGTCTTGAACGACGCGTTGCCGCGGCCGCCGCGGCCGCCCACCGCCAGCAGCGCGCGCTCGCCCGGCACGACCAGCTCGGCCAGCGGCGCCTCGCCGCCGCCCGCGTCGCGCCGGCGCACGATCGTGCCGGGCGGCACGGGCACCTCCAGGTCGGCGCCGGCGCCGCCGTGCCTGCTCGAGCCGCCGCCCGCGCCGCCAGGCGCCGCGCGGAAGTGCACCTGCTTGCGAAAGGCGGCCAGCGAGTTGAGCGACGCGTCGGCCACCGCCCACACGGCGCCGCCGTCGCCGCCGTTGCCGCCGGCCGGGCCGCCTGCGCGCCGGGCGCTCGCGCTCGCGGCCGCGCGGGGGGCCGCACGGGAGTCCGCCGGCGGACGCGGGGTGGGTGTCAGGCGGCGGCCGGCGCGCGCGCACCCTTTGGCACGTACTTCTCGCGCCGGAACGCCACGCAGCCGCGCCCGCCGTCGCCGCCCTTCACGAAGATGCGCGCCGTGTCGAAGCAGCGCATCTCGGCCGGCAGCCGGCGGCCCGCCACCTGCAGCTGCGCCCGGTCAGGCCCGCGCGGGGGCCGCCGGCGCGCGCGGGGCGGCGGGCGGGCGCCGCGCCTGCCCGCCGCCCTCCTCCGGCTCCTCAAACCACGGCGCCTCGAACGCCCTGCCCGCCTCGTCCACCCATGCCGTGTCCCAGTCGGCGGCGTCCTCCTCGCCGGGCGCCGCCTGGCCCCGCTCGGCGGCCTGAGCGGGGGCAGCAGGCCTCGGCATGACCACGCCCTGCTGCCACGGTCGGCCGGGGGGGCGCGTCGCGCGGCGCACACCTGGCGCTCCGGTGCGGCGACGCGGCACACCAGCCGCCTCCGCTTGCTGCACGGCCTGCGTGCAGCTGCTGCCGCGCCGCGGCCGCTGCAGGCCGCGGGGGGCGCGCTGCGCGAGCTGGGCGCCGCGTCATGGGCGGCGCCTTGCTGCAGCAGGCCGCTCGGCATCGCTGCTCGGCGTGGGTGGTAAACGGAGACTTGCGTGCTCACTGCCCGCTCTGGCTCTGGCGGTGCTGGCTGTGCCTTAGTAAACCCTGACCGGAGAGGCTGTAGCGAGAAGTGCACGACAGCTCGATCACGGCCAGCAGAGTGCCAGCTCGAGGGCAGTGATTGTTTCTGCTTAGCATCACACAGACTTTCACAGACAGGCTGCGCTCCGTCGTGCCACGGCGCATTCAAATCACGCGCGTGCCAGGCAGCGCTCGTCGCCCGCCCGCAGTCCCGAGGATGCCGGCCCTGCACCGCCCCTGCGTGCGCGGCACGCTCGGGCCGGGGAGCGGCCAGCGGCGGGCGCCTGCTTTTAGGCGGCAGTCGCAGCGGGCCGCCTGCACAGCTGTGCGGCCCGACAGGGCCGAGACTGCCGCACATGGTGCGCGGCCCACGCGCTGCGCTGCTGTGGCCCGCCGCGCAGCTCTGGCACACGTTCGCGGCTGTGTGCGACCTGCCGCCGCGCCCGACGCGCCGGGCGTTCGCGGCGCAGAGCGCAGCGGTGCAGGCAAGCAGAACGGCCGGCTGCAGAACGGGCGCAGCGCGGCGGGCGAGGCCCGGAGCGCCGCCGCCGCGTTTGCGGACGCGCCCGCGCGGCCGGACGCGTACGCGGCCCAGGCAGCCCTGGCGCCGGAGAGCGTGCGCGTGCGCGACCTGGGCGCCGAGCCGCAGCGCGACGCCCCGGCCGAGCGGGTGCCCCTGCGGGACCTGGCCGACGCCGACGGTGCGCGCCCCGCCCCGCCGCCGCCGGCCGCTCTGCCTCCCGGCCGCCGTGACGGCGCCGCGCTGCCGCAGACGGGCCGCGCTTCATCGTGCCCGACGTGCCGGCGCGCGTGCTGCGGGCGCCGGTCGCCGAGCTGCCGCTGATGGTGCGCCCGCGGCCAGCGCCCCCGCTCGCTGCAGGCCGAGGGCGGCGCCGCGCGCTGACCGCGGCGCGGCGCAGCTGCTGCTGCCCGGCATCGACGGCGCGGCCATGGCCGCCAGCCGCCAGTTCCCGTACCTGGCGGAGGCGTTCGACCTGCGCGCGCTCAGCATCCCCGGCCCCGACCGCACGCCCTTCCCCGAGCTCGTCCGCCTGGTCATGTGCGCGCCGCCGCCCGGCGCCCGCGCCCGGCCCGCGCGCTGATCCGGTCTGCCGCACGCCGAGCGCATCACGCCGCCGCGCTGCCCTTCCCTCCTGCCTGCACGGGCGGCCGCGGCCGCGCCCGCGCGCGCCACCGCAGCGCCTGGCGCGGCCCTGACGCATGCGGCGCGCAGCGCGTACATGGAGGCGGAGGTCGGCGCGTGCGACCCGCAGCGCCCGGTGTACCTGCTGGGCGAGTCGTTCGGCGCGCTGCTGGCGCTGGCGGTGGCCGCCGCGCGCCCCGACCTGGTGGACCGCCTGGTGCTGGCCAACCCGGCGACCGCCTTCCCGCGCTCGCCCTGGGCGCGCCTGGGGCCGCTGCTGCCGCGCGTGCCGCCGGTGCCGCCCCGCCCGCCCGCGCCGCCCCGCCCGCGCCGCGCCTCCAGCACCCGGCGTCCGTCTGTGCGCCGTCGTCGTGCGCGCGCGCGCCGCCCGCGCGCTCCGCGCGCGCCGCCCCCGGCCCCGCGCGCCGAGCGGCGCTGCGGCGCGCAGGCGCTGTACCCGGCGGTGCCGCTCGCGCTCGCGCCCGCGCTCGGCAACCCCATCCTGCTGGCCGCGTTCGGCGTGGACGCCTCCGCGCCGCTGGCGCAGCAGGCGCGCCGGCCAGCCCCCGTGCCGCTCCGCAACGCTGAGGGGTGCCCGGCGCCTGCGGGCGCGGGCCCGAGCGGGGCTGCAGGCGCCCGAACCGCATCGCATCACGGCCGGGCCGGCCGCGCAGGCGTCTGCGTTCGGCGAGGGCGTGGCGGCGCTGCTGCCGCAGCTGCAGATGCTGGCCCGGGTGCTGCCGCCGCCGACGCTCGCCTGGAAGCTGCGGCTGATCGAGGAAGGCTGCGCGTGCGGCCCCGCCCAGCCTGCGCGGTGATGCTGGCGCTGCGTGCGGGACCTGTCAAGCCCTGTCAAAGGCCGCACGCGCTCCAAGCGCCCAGCGCCGCCGCGCCCAGCAGGACCGGCTGCGCGGGTCAGCGGCGCAGGCGCCGTGCGAGGGCACCGAGGCGGGGCGCCCGCGCGCGCGCAGGGCGGTGGAGGGCCAGCTGCGGAGCGTGCAGGCGCGCACGCTGGTGCTGGTCGCCGACGGCGACCTGCTCATCCCCTCGCGCGAGGAGGGCCCGCGCCTGCAGAAGCTGCTGCCGCGCAGCGTGCTGCGGGTGCCGCCCTCGTGCTGGCCCCCAACCCTTTGACGCGCGCCGAGCGGGCCTCGCAGGCACCTGCAGGCGCTGCAAGCCCGCTGCATGCACGCGGGGCTGTCCGGCAAGCAGGTGCCGCGCGTGCAGGTGATGCGCGGGCACACGCATGCGCTGCTGCAGGAGGCGGGCGTGAACCTGGTGGCCGTGATGGAGGAGGAGGGCTTTTACGTGCGGCGGCGCGTGATGTCGGCGCCGCTCGCGCGCCGCGGCCGCGCCAGCTTCGGCGCGGCCGCGCCCATCGAGCTGCCGACGCCGCGCGAGATGGAGCGCTTTGCGGAGGGGTGCGCCGCCGCCTGTCCGCCCCGCAGCCGCGTCCCTGGGCGGCCGCGGGCGGGGCGCACCGCCCTGCCTGCCGCACGCGCGCCCCGCAGCGGGCGCGCGCCCGCGCGCCCGTGCTGACGCCCGGCCGGCGGCGCAGGCTGCAGGACACGCTGAGGAAGCTGGTCAGCCCGGTGTTCTTCTCCACCGCGGCCGACGGCACGGTGCAGGCGCGCGCGGCGCGCGGCCATGGCGGCGGGCTCTGGCCTGGCGGGCCACGGGCGGCGTCAGGATTCTGTGCTGTGCATGCCGGTCCCACAGCAGGTCGCAGCCGCTCAGTGAAGCGCAGCTCAGGTCGCGCTGCGAGCCGCTGAGGCGCGCGCGCGGCGGCGCGCGCAGCGCGGCCTGGGCGCGGTGCCGGACGCGCGCCCGATGCTGTTCGTGGGCAACCACCAGACGTACGCGCTGGACGTGGGCTTTTTGGTGGAGGCGCTGGTCAAGGAGCGCGGCATCATGCCGCGCGGCCTCGCACACCCGGCCATCTTCGGGGTGCGTCTCGCCCGCGCCGCCGCCCCGCGCCCGCCCCGCCCGCCCGCGCGCGCCCCCGGCCCCCGTCCGCGTGCTCGGGCGAGCCGGAGCCGCCTCGCGCCGCCCGGCCGGCCGGTGCTCACGGCCGGCGCGCCGCGCGCGCAGGGCCTCAACAGCAACCCGCAGGAGGCGGACGTCCAGAACTTCCAGAACTTCATGACCACCTTTGGCGCCGTGCCCGTGCGACCCCGGCCGCCCGCACATGCCCCGCCCTGCCCGGCAGCGGCGCGCGCGGCAACCCGGGCGCGCGCGCAGGTCGGCGGGCGCAACTTCTTCCGCCTGCTGCAGCAGAAGGAGGCCGTGCTGCTGTTCCCAGGTGCGGCCGCGCGCGGGGCTGCTGCCGGTGGTGGCGCATGCGGCAGGCCGGGCGGGCGCGCGGAGGGTGAGCCGGGGGCGCGCGCGCGCGCAGGCGGCGTGCGCGAGGCGTACAAGCGCAAGGGAGAGAAGTACCGCGTGTTCTGGCCGGAGCGGTCCGAGTTTGTGCGCATGGCGGCCAAGTACGGCGCCACCATCGTGCCCTTTGCCGGCATCGGTTGCGAGGACAGCGTCAACATGCTGCTCGACTCGCAGCAGGCGCGCTTGAGCTGTTGTGGGGCCCGCATGCAAGCAGCGCGGCGCGGGCGCCCTGCACGGCGCACGTCGGCGTCAGGCCGAGCCTGGGTATTGTCGTCAGGCCGGGCCCCTGCAGGAAGCCTGCGGGGGCCCGCCGCGGGCGCGCTGAGGCCGCGGCCCGCGCCGCGCAGGTGCGCAGCCTGCCGGTCGTCGGGCGGGCGATGGAGGCGCGCGCGCGCGACAACGTCCCCTCCGCTCGCAGGCGCGCTTGGGGCCGCGCGCGCTGCCCCGCGCCTATGGGACAGCGGGCTGCAGGCACAGCGCCCTGTGCGCTGCCGGGAGCGTGTCTGCTGCGCACCGGGCGCGGCCGCGCGCGGCGCCGACGCAGCGCGGCGCGGCAGGGGCGTGGCAGCGGGGGACAAGGAGTTTGAGGAGCTGTTCATCCAGCCGGTGGCGCTGCCGAGCGTGCCGCAGCGCTTCTACTTTCAGTTCCGCGCGCCCGTCGCCACCTCGCCTGCCGACCTGCGGGACCGCAGCCGCTGCGACGAGATCTACCGCCAGGCGCGCCCGCCGCGCGCGCCGCCCCTCCGCCCGGCCGGGCGCGGGCACTCTGCTGAGCGGCGCTTTGCTGAGCGGCCTGCATACCCTAAACCTGCACAACTGCGTGCGCAGGTCAAGGGCGAGGTGGAGGGCGGCATTGCGTACCTGCTGCAGCAGCGCGAGCGCGACCCCTACCGCGACTTCCTGCCGCGCACGGTCTATGAGGCGTCCTGGGGCGGCCGCCAGGCGCCCAGCTTTGAGCCGTGAGCGCCGCGAGCGTCGCCGGCCAAGGGCAGCGGCCGCTCGATCACACTCTCTGTTGGAGCGCGAGCTCGGCGGGGCGCAATGCATGGAGCGCGCAGGATTAGTGCATGAATCGTCTGTTCAGAACTAATTTTATGGGGTGCGGAAGGAACGACCGTGACCCTGCATTTGGCTGTTCTCGTGCTACAACGCCAGCTGGTAGGAACTCAAACTCATGACCCGAGCTGGGTGTGCGCAAGTTATCCACTTGTTGACTAGCTGGGTTTCTTGGTGTAAGATGCTCTCCTCGTTAGCAGGGCGGTGGCTTGTGCAAGCCCAGAACGATTAGCACTTGGGGGCGTCGCAGAGCGTTAGGAACAGGTGCGCCAGAACATGTTGAACAGTTGCAGCAGGGCTCAAGACCTGCGGGGTCACTCTGCTAAGGCCTGCAGGCAGGCCTCAAAATTAAATGACATCCACATAATTGCGCTGCTCCGCACCGCCACCAGCGGATGAGGTTTGCTAGCATGTAACGGCCGTGCGTGACGTTCAGTCTCATCTAGCGCGGACCAAGTTCTAGCTAGAGCGGACGTCTCTGAAAAGGAAAACACACCGGAAACGCACTGACGTGCTGGCGACCGTCGTCGCCAGCAGAAGCGCCTGGAAGGAGCCAGCGCGCCAGGCGAGGCACGCACACTGTCGCGCCACGCGGTGGCGCAGCACGCTGCGCAGTTGCTGCAGTTCGGTGCCGGCCGCGCTGCCCTGCCTTTTGCACGGGCGCGCCGCGCCCGTGCCGCGCCGCTCACTCCGCGTGGCCCTTTTTGCCGTTGGCGGCAAACGTCACGGCCGCCTCGGCGCCCACCGGCGGCCGCTTGGCCTGGGACAGCAGCTTCACAATGCCGCGGATCATCTTGAACATCCACAGCGTGTTGAGGAAGTTGAACATGAGGTTGAGGCCGCGGTAGGCCCAGAAGAAGGCGGGCGCCACGCCGCCGGGCCGCGGGTCCGCCAGCTCCGCGCCGCTCGCGCGCCAGTAGTCCACCGACATCGCTGCGCGCCCCGCTCACCTTCTCACGCTTGGGGCCTCAAGCGACCCGCAGGCGCGGGACCGCGGCGCTCCCTGCCGCCGGCAGAGGGCCGCGCAGCGTAGGGGCACCCCCGTGCGGACGCGGCGAGGGTGCAGGGCCGCCTGGGGCTGGGCCGCACCGGCGCCCAGCAGGTTGCGGCAGAGGAAGAAGACGACGATCATGGCGACGCCGTTGGCGATGTACAGCCGGCTCTCGTGCCGCCCCAGCGCGTGCAGCAGCCAGCGCGCAAACACGAACGGCGTGCTCAGCTCCCACAGCATGAACAGCGCGCCTGCGCGCGCCGCGCCGCCGCCGTCGGGCGCGGCGCCCCTGTGCCGCGCGCGCGCCTCGGCGCCGGGGCGCTCGCAACCCACGGGCTCCTCCCGAACGGCTGCATGCCCTGGCGACAGCCCTCCCAAAAGGACCAATTGCACGCCCGCGCGTGCAGCCGCGCGTTCGCCCGCCCCATCCGCTTGCTTGCTCGCTCGCTGCCTAGCAGACTTGCTGGCCTGCGGCTCAGCGGGCGGCGGGCGGGTGGGCAGGCGCGCCGTAAAAGTGCTGGATGCCGAGCGCGGTGCCGACGCAGAAGACGGCGCACGCGCCGACCGCGTGCGCCAGGCCGGCCGCGTACTCAAAGCGCAGCGTGTGCACGTACACGTCGTACACAAAGTAGCCCGCGCTAAAGGTCAGCATGCGCCAGCTCAGCCAGTTCTGCGCGTACAGCCGGTCGGGCGCGAGGTCGCCGCGCCACAGCAGCACCAGCGACAGCGGCACCTGCGCGCTCCGCCCCCGCGCTCTAAGAGGCGCCCCTGCCCCTGCCGCTGCAAGGCCGCTGTGCGCCAGGACTGGGTGCCAGGGATTTGGGTGCCAAGCGACCCGGGGCCGTGGAGGATAGGTGCGCGGCCGCGCGGGTGTGGGCTGGGCGGCGGGCGGCACCGTGAACGAGATGTGCAGCAGGCTGCAGAGCCGCGCGATGACTAGCCGCAGCAGCGTCGCCTTCTCGGCCGGCTGCAGCCGCTTGTGCGCGGCGCGCTCGATGCGCGCGGCGATCCACCTCCGCGGCGGGCCGTACATCAGCAGCGCGTCCACCGCGATGAAGCCAAGGCCTGCGCACGCCCGCAAGAGTCGGCGCCGGCACGCAGGCGCGCACGAGTGGCGCGGCTGCGCCGGGAAGAGCCGGGCCCCGCCGCGCGGCAGGCGCGCACCCGCCAGCGCGACCTGCGCCAGCGTCTCGGACGTGCTGGGCACAGGGTCGCCGGCGGTGGTGAACGCCAGGCTCCGCTGCCTCGCCGCCATGTCCAGCTCGACCATCCCGCGCTGGGGCCGCGGCAGGACGCCGCCCTGCGCGCCGCGCACCGGCACGCTCAGCGAGCGCCGTCCACCGAGCGCGGTTGCAGCGATTACGCAGCAGCTTGGGCGCAGCGGCTGCTTGCGGGAGGGCAGGCTGAGCCGGCGAGAAGCCGATGCACTGTCACGGCACATCAGGCGGCCCACAGGCACTGCGCTCCTTGGCGTCTCCAGGCAAGGCAAGGCCCGGGAGCAGCTGCCGGGCCTTGCAGCGGCCGACTGCCAGATTCATGCTCCCGCGCGGTGCGGCGCTCAAGGCGAGGGAGTGCGGGCCGGGCCAGGCGGGCACCTTGTGCACAATGCGAGCGGCGCCAGCCTTGGCGGGGAGGTGCGCAGTGCCCGGGCTGCAGCTGCTGTGCAAGATCCGCGAAGCCGCACAGATATTCCCGAGGCCTGGCTTGACGCATCACCCGAGGAGGCGTGCCTTCGGGGGTTTCAGGTGTGTTGTCACAGGGCTTGGCCATGCGCCATGGTTCCGTCCTGCCTAGCTGAGGTCCCATGCGCGCAGCCGCGCCGGGATGACATGGCCATGGAACACGCAGGTGCAGCAGCAGCACTCGCGGCCGGCCGCGTAGCGCTGCCGGTGCTGCGTGGCGCCCCGCAGCTCCCGCTCCAGCTCCGACAGCTTCCTGCGCGGCCGCGCGCCGCCGGGCGTCAGGAACCGCGGGGCGGCGGTGCGGGGGACAGCGCCGCCAGCGGACACCGCTGCAGGGCCAGGCCGCGCGGGCTTGTCGTAGCCGGGGGGCGCACAGCTGCGTCTCCTCCGCCTGCTCGGGCGACATCTCCAGCAGCTCCGGCTCGTCGGTGGTGAGCGGGTCGCAGACGGGCACCACGCTGGTGAGCGAGCGGTTCTCCGCGTACTCCGCCAGCTTGTGGCTCAGCTGCGCCTCCAGCGACTCCGCGGCCGGGCGGCGCGCCCTGCCGGCCGCGCCCGCGCCCTGCATCGGCCGCCGCCCGCCGGCGCCGCCGCCGCGCAGGGCAGCACGAGGAGCGGACCAGGGGGCGCACCGCGAGGCGCTGCTGGGCGACTGCACCTCTGCGCCCAGGTCGGACAGCGCGTTGCTGGAGCGCCGCGCAGCCGCCGGGCCGCCCGCCGCGCCGCTGCCGCCGCCGCCGCCGCCGCCGCCGTCCGCCGCTGGCCCCGCCGGCCCTGCCGGCGGCAGCCAGGGCAGCGCGGCGCTGCCACCGCTGCTGCCCCCGGACAGCGTGTGCCCGTGGCGGGGCGGCAGCGGCGCCGCCGCCGTAGCCGCGCCCCGCCCTGCCTCTGCTCTGCCGCCGTCCTGGGCGGGCGCCGCGCCGCCGGCCCGCGCGTCCACCTCGCCGCCGGCGCGGTGGGCGGGCGCGCCGCCGGCGTCGCGCGAGGTCGGCAGGGCGGCGGCGGGGCCCGGCGCCGCCGGCGAGCCACCCGCAAAGGGCGTCGCGAGCGCGGACGCGTGTGAGCGTGGCGACGTGCTGCGCGACAGCACGGCGCCCTCCTGCGCGCCCCGAGCCGCGGGCTGGGGCGGCCCGGCAGGGCGGCGCGCAGCCTGGCGGTCTCGCAAGCGAAATGCGCTGCCGGCCGCGGGGACGCGCACCCGGGCGGCGCGCTGCGACGCGCGCAGCTTCATGTACTGGTCGGCGGGCGTCGTCCAGCGCTCCACGTTGTGCGCCAGGTACTGCGCGCCCGCCAGCGCGCCGCTGTCAGGGCACCTCAGGGGCACGCCCGGGCGGGCTGCGACGTGCTCAAGCTCTCATCTGACAGGCGCGCCCGCATGAAGGCGTTGTCCTTGTCGGTCGCGCGCTGCACGCGCTTCTGCTCGCGCGCCAGGACGCCTGTGGCGGCGCCGCCTGCGCGCCGCGCGGCGCACGCCCGCCCGCTCAGCGCTCGCGGCGGCCGGGGGCGGCGGGCGGCGGGCGGCGAGGCGCGCCCTCGGCGCACCGCCAAAGCGCGAGCGCCGCGGCTGCGCCTCGTCGTCCAGGCGCTCCAGGAACCAGAACATGGCGGCCTCGCGGCCCTTGTCGCGGTGCAGCACGCTGCGGACGACCATGAGGCCGCCGTCCATGTAGCGCCAGGTCTCCAGCGCCGCCACGCACCGCAGGCCCGCCCACGCCGGCGCCGTCAGCGGCTCCAGCCGCGACTTGTGGATCGGGCCATCCCAGGCCGCGCTGGCCTTGCAGGGCACGCCGTCCGCGTTGTGCTGCGGCGCGGCCGGGCGCGGTCAGCCCGCGCGCCCGCCGGCGCCGCCGCCCGTCCGCACACGGCGCGAGCGACGCCGACGGCAGCAGCACTGGGCCGGCCGCAGCGCGCACCACCGTGGTCACGCGGCCCTCCTGCAGCGTGCGCGTCCAGCTGCACTTGGCATTGACGGTGGTGACCGTCAACGTGGGTCCTTTCTGGCGCACGATGTCGGTCGACTGGCTCCCGTACTTGATCGCAGCCTTCCTCATCACCCACGGGAAGCCCAGCTCCTAGTGCCAGCGGGGTCGGGGTCAGCATTGGCGTGCAGGCGCCCCCAACACCGGCGCGTCGGGGGGCGCGCCGACCCCGCTCACCTTGAGGAAGCCGTCAAAGTTCTCGTTCTTGACCTGGCGCCACGCGCCGGAGAAGTCCGGCCTCCCTGACGTCTCCATTGCTGGCCTGCATGTGCGCTCCGCTCGGGCGCCTGGAGTCGAGGACGAGTCAGAGCGCCTGTAAAGGCATCCACTGCTTCTCGGAACTGTGTTTCGTGCGCCTTTTTTAACTCCGGGTTCTCACACCTGGGGCTACCTGCTAGCACTTCGTGAGCTCAAGCGACAGTGTCTGAAAGTCATGCTGCTCGCTGAGCGCTCGGCGCGTCCGTGCCCGGTTGTCGGAGGCATGCAGTGCTCCCGGGTCCAGCCTGACCGGCTGTGCGTGCCGCGCACTCCTGCACGGCGCAGCGGCCAGGCAAGCACGCTCGCCGTGGTTCCTTGCACCATCACAGCGCCCGCCCGCCGGCGTGTCGAATGACCAGAGCGCTGCGCCGCCGCAGGCCGGCGCGTGTCGCGGCCGCCGCGCGAGGCCGTGCAGAGCGGAGGGCGGGCAGGTGCGGGCGCGCAAGCTGCCCGTCACGGAAACACCCAGCGGCCGGGGCTACGCCCACGCTCAGCGCGCCGCCCCGGCCCGGCAGGCGGAGGGCGTCGCGCAGGCTGTGGCCACGCTGAAGGAGGCGGCGCGCACGCGCGCGGTGCCCAGGGAGCGGGTCTTTGCGGCGCTGCAGGCCCTGGAGCGGGCTGGGCCGGCCGAGCGCGACTGGGAGGCGACCGTCACGACGCCCAGCCCCTCAGGTGCCGCGCGGCGCCCTCGCGCCCCCGGGCGCAAGGCGGACGCGCCGAACACTGACGCCCGCGCGCAGCGGGGCAGAGGGCGGCCGGCGCGCCTGGCGCACGGTGTACACGCAGAACGCGGCGGCCAACCGCTGGCGGGAGCGGCTGCTGCCCGGCGCGCGCGCGCAGGAGCAGCAGCTCGGCTCCTTCTTCCCGGGCACCTTCGTCAACGTGTTTGCGCCGGCCGGCCGCGAGTTCGCCATGTCTGTGCACAGCGGGCACTGGGCGTTCCTGCGGCTCAGCGGTGCGCGCCGCCTGCGTGTGGACTTTACACGCCGCAGCCCAGCCCCTGGCGCCCGCCGGCCCCCACCTCCGGCCGCCGCGCAGGCCCGTACACCTTCAGGGAAAACGTCATGGAGTTCAAGGTGACCGCGCTCCGCGTGGGCCTGTTCCCCTTCAAGTTTGCGCTCCCGCTGAGCATCGGCGGCCCGAGCAAGGACCGCAGCAACGGCGCGCCCGCCCGCCCTGGCGCCCCTGCATGCGGGCCCATGCAGCCGCCGCCCGGCTGCGCGCCAAGGCATGCGTCCCGGCAGGCTTCCGGTACCTGTTTGCGGACGGCGACATCATGGTGGCGCGCGGCGCGCGCGGCGGCATCGCGCTGCTGGCGCGCGCGACGCCGGCGTGGCTGCTGGAGCACGGCGCTGCCTAGCTGGGCGGTGCATGCAAACGGCGCCTGGGGTGCATGCTGTTGCAGCGGTGAGCGCGGAGGTGAAACCCAGGGCGAGTCCCACGAGTGCTCCACTCCTTACATGTACAGGCTGGCAGCATCACGCGTGCTCCGCGCCAGTGCAGGAAAGGTCACGACAGCGCTGCCACCGCCGGCGTTGCTTGACGCCGCCTACATGCAACCTACTGGTACACCCAAAACTGCCTACGGTGCTCCTGATGCTGTGCAAAAGCCCAGGCCGCCCCGGCGGCTGTACGCCGGCTCGAGCGCCGTGCGGGCAGGGCAGGCGTACGGGGCGCCCCCGCAGTGCCTGCCAAACTGTCCATCAAACTGCTCTGCACTACGAGACACATGCGGCAATGCACCCGCCCGCAACCTCAGGCCCCGCGCCTGTCCTTGGGGCGCTCAGCGCTGCGGCAGGTCTACCACCCCGCATGCACAAAATAACAACTAAAGAGGGGGGCGGGGCATCAGTGCGCGCTTAGCGGCTCTAAAGCACCCAGAGGCGCCAGCCAGCAGCAGGTGGGGTCGCGAGCCGGGGCGAGGCCCTTGCGCGTGCTGCGGGGCGCACTTGCAAACAGAACCCCGCCGGCTGCAGCGCTCAGGCGCGCACAGGGCTTGCAGACTCGCTGCGGCGCAGCGACACGGCGGAGCTGACGCGCTCGTTGCGCGTGCGCGGCGCGGCCAGCGCCTCCAGGCCCTCGCGCCGGTGCGCCGGCAGCGAGGCCGCGCCCAGCGCGAGCGCGCTCAGGCGCGTGATCTGCGCGTCGGCCGCGCTCAGGCGCTCCTCCAGGCTGGCGACCAGCGCGCGCAGCGCGCCGCACTCCGCCTCGGCCGCGCCCCTTTCCCGCCCCAGCGCCGCCGCCCGCGCCTGCGCGCCGACGGCCGTCCAGGGTGGGGCTTGATTGGGAGGGCTGGCGCGAACGGGGCGCTTGCTGGGCAAACCGAGGGGGCCCGGGAGAGGGCTGCCCGCCGCCGCTCGAGCAGGAGAGGCGCTGGGCGCGCCTGCAGGTCGGCCGCGGATGCTTCCGCGGCCTCGGCGCGCGTGCGCAGCTGCGCGGCCGCGGCGCGCTCCTGCACCGCGCCGGCGACCACGGCGGCCAGGCCCTCCAGGCGGCCCTTCAGGAAGGCGAGCTCGGCCTGGGCGGTCGACGCGTCGAGCGCGCGCTGCATCTCCCGCGCGCGCTTCCGCGCCTCCCACTGCTCGGCGCCCAGGTCCTTGTTCACCTGCGCGCGCGCCGCGGCGCGCTCGGGCAGCCCGCTCCTGGCGTGCCGACACAGCACCGCTCGGCCGCCGGCCCGCGGCGCGGGCCCGGCCCAAGTGCGCGTGTCGTGCAGGGCCTGCCCCGCCACTCAGCCAAAGCTGCTGTGGCCCTCCGTGGCAGGCGCCGCACCTGGACGGACGCCGCATACTTTGTCTCCAGCAGCGCCACCTCCGCGGCCAGCTGCAGCTCCCGCGCCTCGTCGCATGCCGGCTGCGCCTGCGCCTGCGACGCCTGCGCGGGAAGCAGCACCGCGCCGCTGCTGCGGCCGCTCGCGCGCGGCTGCGGGCGGTCCCGCCGCCTGGTCGATACGGTGGCTTCGTGGTGCATCTCAGCAGTGACCGCGGCGTGCCTCGCGCGCTTCGGCGCGGCGGGCGGCCAGGCGGGGGCCTGCGAGCGCGCGCCGACGACATTGGACACCGTGACAGCCGAGGAGGCCCCAGCCTGACCGCAGGAAGCGGCAGCAGGGCGGGAAGGGCCGCGGCGCACCCGAGCGGGGCACCGCGGAGGCGCACACGCCGGCCAGACTGGCGTGCCTGCATAGCTTGTTGACGGCATGCCGGACGGCATCGCGCGGCAGCGCAGCGCGGCGCGGCGGTGATCTATTTGCAGCAAGGGTCACGCCTGCGCGCCCGACTATGTTCCAAGTCACGCCGCTGCAGTGGCGCTCCGCCAGACAGACAGCAGCCCTGCTGGTCTCAGGAGCGCCCTGGTGCCCAGCTCTCCGGCCCTGCAACGCAACTGGGCTCGGCCAAGCTGGCGATCAAGAGCTCTACTGCGCCGTGACCCGAGCACCACCGCGTGCAGCCCCCTCCGCACACTGTTGCAGCAGCACTGTGCACGCCTCGGCGCTCGAGCAAAGCCCGAAGCAGCACACTCGGTGCTGTGCCCATCGCAGCCAGAAGTGTACCGGCCCGGCTGGCATTTCTGCCATCCCCCGGCACAGCCCGGAGTCCAGGACGGGCGGCAGGTTGCACAGGCCGTGGCACGAGATAGCCCCCTCGCACGAAGTGCCAGGGCACTCTTGAACACTGAGCAGAGCGCCCATGTGCACCTTGCCAGAATGCGCCCAGGTGAGGCCAGGCGCCCGCTCACCTGCGCGCAGAGCGTCTCCACGGCTGGTCACAGTGGCAGGCTCGCCAGCCTTGCCGCCGTGACTGCCTGCCGATCACCGCACGGCTGTAAGTGCCCCGCGCAGCCCGCGCCCTCCTCCTTGCCCCCGGCTGCTGCAGCTCCTTTGCCTCGATGTTGTACGAGTTTCCAGCCAAGGCCCGGGCACGCAGCGAAACTGCGTGTGCCTGCCTGCCTGACGATTTCCGAGACTGCCGGGACACCCTAGGGTTTCTGGTTCCGAGACTAGCCGCTGGTCTGAGCGCTCCGCGAGCAGCTCTCTGCGAGCAGCTGACACGCGGGTGTACTCCTGCGTTAGTCGGCTCCTGCCCGAGCGCTGTCTGGGCGGGTTGGTCGCGCGATGCTCTTGGCGCGCTGCACTGGGCGCTTGCAGCACTGGGCGTTTGCGCCCCTCCCGGCTGTCCGCCACGGCGCCGTCGCACGGTGCGCGTGCGTGTCGGCGGGCGGGCAGCCGCGAGGCGCACACGCGCCGGCGCGGCAGCGCGGCGCCGCCTGCGCGCGCCGCTGCGCGGCGTCGGCTGCGCAGCCCGCGCGGGCGGGCGAGCGCCCGGGCGCGGCGGTGCTGCCGGTGACGGTGCTCTCGGGCTTCCTGGGCGCCGGCAAGACGACGCTGCTGACGCACCTGCTGGCCGGCGCGGGCGGGCTGCGCGTGGCCGTGGTCGTCAACGACGTGGCGGCCGTCAACGTGGACGCCGCGGCCGTCGAGAGCCACGTGCGCAGGTGCGCGCTCTCCCGCCGGCGCGCCGCCCGGGCGCCGCGCCCGCAGGCCCGACTGCGCCTGCGGCAGCGGGCGCCTGACGGGGCCGCCGCAGGGCGCAGGCGGGACGGCAGCGCGCTCGTCGCGCTCGCCAACGGCTGCGTGTGCTGCAGCCTGCGCGACGACCTGGCGCGCGAGGTGGCCGCGCTCGCCGCGCAGCGCCGCTTCGACCACATGCTCATTGAGACCAGCGGTGCGCTCGCGCGCGGGCGGCGCCCCGCGGCGCGGCCGCCCTCCCGCCACTGCAGCTTGGCTTTCTGTATGCCCGGGAGGCGCGGCACGACTGTGCGGCTCAGCTTCGCGGGAGCCTCCTGTGCATACCGCCGTCCCGGTGCGGACACCCGTGCCGCCGCGGCCCTGGGCCAGGCCGGGCCCGGCCCACCGGTCAGGCCAGCCCGCGCTGCAAGACCAGGCACGGCGCCGGGCCGACGGGGCCGCCGGCCCGCGCGCCAGGCATCTCCGAGCCCATGCCCGTGGCGGCGGCGCTGGCGGGCGGCGGCGACGCGGCGCCGTACGCGCTGAACACGCTGGCGACCGTGGTGGACGGCCCGCGCTTCCTGGCGGACGTCGCCGAGGCGCGCGCGCTTGATGAAGCAGACACCGGCGTCGAGGACGCGGACGGCCGCACGCTCGCCGACCTGCTGGTCGAGCAGGCGCGGCCGCGGCGCCCATGCGGCCTAGCCCGCGGCACCCATGCGGCCTAGCTCTGACGCCACGCGCACTGTCAGCAGCCACCCCCGAGCTGCTCGAGCAGGCTGGCCTGGTTGTGTGAGTGGCTGGGACTGTGGCCGGCGGCCGCCCGGCGCGAGCCGCCCGGCAGCAGGTGAGGCGGCGCGCTTTGCTGGGACCCGGGCTCGCACAGGGCGCCCCCGGGACGCCGTGCTGCGCCTGCGCGCGTGGCTCGACTGGCCTGCTGCGACCCGGTTGGGCCGCCTGCGCCGCGCATGCAGTGAGGGGCGCGCGCGCGGCGCCGCAGGTGGAGTTTGCGGACGTGGTCGTCGTGAACAAGGTGGACGGCCTGGCGCCGGGCGAGCTGCCGCGGCTGCTGGCCGCGCTGGCCGCGCTCAACCCGGGCGCGCGCCTGCTGCCGGCCGAGTACGGGCGCGTGGACGCGCGCGAGCTGGTGGGCGCGCGGCGCTTCGACGCCGACGCGGCCGCCGGCCGCGCCGGCTGGCAGGCCGAGCTGCACGCCGCGGCGGAGGCGCGCGCGGGCGGCGGCGGCGCGGCTGAGCGGGACGGCGGCGGCGGCGCGGCGCCCGCGCGCGGCCATGCCCATCCGCACGCGCATGCGGGCGCCGGGCGCGGCGCGCCAGCGGCGCACTACGGCGTGTCCACCTTTGTGTATCACGCCCGGCGGTGCGCCCTGCGTGCCGCCCGGCGCTGCGCGAGGGCCCCGTGCTGCGCGGCTGCGCGGCATGGCGCCGGGCGCCGCCAGGCACTGCAGGACCTCGCGGCGGGCGGGCGGATCATGGCCCGATGCGCCCGCCCGGCCCGCGGCGGCACCTCGGCCTGGCGGCGCCTGCCGTAGCCCGGCGCATGTCAGCCGGCTGCTGAGCAGGCCGCGCGCGCAGGCCGTTCCACCCGGCGCGGCTGCTGGAGGCGCTGGAGCGGCCGTGGCCGGGCGTGCTGCGCAGCAAGGGCTTCTTCTGGCTGGCCACGCGCCACGACGTGGCCGGCGTCTGGCAGTCCGCCGGCGGCGCGTGGCGCGGCGACCCGGGGTGCGGCCGCGCGCCGTCTGCCATCGCGCGCGGCGGCGCACAGCCCCGGAGCGGCCGTTGTGCTGCGCATGCGCGCAGCACACGCCGCGCGCGGACACCTGCTTTTGCCACCCGCAGCAGCCATTGTGTCCTAGCACAAGCCGCTGCACGGCTGAGCGAGCCTTGCACTGCAATCAGGGTCGTGAAACTGGCTCCACGGCGCTCTGCGCGGGTCAGGAGCAGGCCGGGTCCGCAGCGCCTGAGGCGCCCCGCGCGTGCAGGGCGCCCTGGACGGCCGCGGCGCCGGAGGCGGAGGCGGGGGCCGCCAGTGGGGCCGACTGGCACCCGCGCTGGGGCGACCGCGCTCAGGAGCTGGCCTGGATCGGCATCGGCATGGACGAGGCGGCGCTCAGGTGGCGCTGCCCGGCGCCCTATGCGCTGTACGAGCACGCGCACATGCGGGTGCCGCACGCTGAACCTGGGGGAGGGGGCGGCCTGCAGTGGCGGCCATGCAGGGGCCGCCAATGCGGTGCATGCCGTCGCGTGGCGGTGCGAGCAGCGCTGCGCCGCCCCCTGAGCCCTGTTGGCTGCCGCAGGGCAATGCTGGACGGCGCGCTGCTGACGGAGGAGGAGACGGCGGCGGGGCCGGCGGCGTGGCGGGCCCTGGACGACCCCTTGCCGCCCTGGGAGGAGGCGGGGGAGGCAGAGGAGGAGGACGACTGGGCAGACTGAGCCGTGCCTGTTTAGATGGCCAGGGGAGCAGAGGCGCCGGCATGTGCGTGCAGCAGTGTAACGGTGTCCACAACAACGTCAAAAGGGCTTCTAGAAGATAGCTTCACAAACTTTATAAAAAAACTCAAAAAAAGCAGAGCTGCCGCAGCCCCGCCGCGCGCGCCGCGCCTAGGCCGGGAGCAGGAGGTCGTAGTGGTTGCCGCCGGTGTAGAGCAGGCTGACCGGGCGCCGCGGGCCGCGGCTGCCCCGCGCCTCGGCCCACTCCTTGCCGTACTTGACGATCGGCACAAAGCCCCAGTCGGACCTGCGCCGCCGGCCGCCCGCTCACACGCACGGCGCGCGCGCCGGGCCGGCCGACGCACGCGGGCGGGCGGTCGAGGCAGGGCGGGGCGGCGCGCACTTGCCCGCCTCCTCGGCCGTCTTGTACACGTAGACCGGCACCTTGAGCATGCGGCTCAGCACCAGGATCTCCACCTCGCCGCCCCAGAACGACGGCTGCTGCAGCCGCTGGCAGTAGCTGCGCCCGGCCGGCGCACACCGTGAGGTCAGGTCCCCCGTCATGCACTCTTGTCCTCTTCGTTCGGCACTCAGTCGCTCTATCCCTCGCAGCAGCGCGGCGGCGCGCGCGGGCGCACTTGGTCATGCCGCCCTCCACGGCCTCGATGCTGGGCACCACCTCCTTGGACTGCGCCAGGCGCTGCTGGCTGCGGCACAGCGCGTCCGACACGGCCGCGCGCAGCTCGTCCGCGTCGGCCTCCTCGCTGGCGCCCTTCAGGAACTGGTTCTGCGCCGCCGCCAGGCCCTTGGCCTGCGCGCGGCGCGTGGTTAGGGCTAGGGCATCGGTTGCGGCGGCGCAGCGGGGCCGGGCCGGGACGGCCGGGGCCGGCCAGCGGCACGCAGGCCAGGCTGCGCTGCACTCGGCTGCAGCAGGAGTGCCGTCCTTGTGGGGACCCGCGCGCCCGAGCGCCGCAGCACCGTCGGCCGGGTCGGGCAAGTGCAGGTTTGCGTGACACTTCGCGCCGCACGCATGCCGGCAGAGGTGGCATTGGAGCAGGCGCCCCGGGTTGGGAGCGGCAGGGGCCGCACCAGTGCGCGGAACAGGCACCGCCCGTCGCCCTGTATCCTGACGATCCGCAACCGCTTCTCCAGGCCGCCCGGAGCGGACGTGCGGGCTTCGGCTGAGTATCCGCCCCGCAGCCCGGCCGCGCGCCCGCCCTGCAGTCCGGCGGCGTGCCCGCCGCGCAGGCCGCCCGGCAGCGCAAACTCCAGGCGGCCCGAGCAGCCCGCCCGCGGCTGCTCGTCTGCCACGCAGAGGCCGGCCACCGTGCGGAAGCGGGACGCCATTGCCGCAGGATGAGAGAGACGGCCTGCTTGAGGGGTGGCAGGCTCGGGAGGAGGACAGCAGCGACGGAGCCGCCGACATCTACCTGCCTGCCTCGCGGCGGCATCGGCGGCATCAGGGCCACATGCGGGCTTGCACGCATGTTGAGCCCCCCATGGCCATATGGCATGGGGTGATCCCATGCATGGGGTGATCTCAGCCTGCACCTGCTTTTGCTGAGTGTTCACTCATGAGCAGGAGGACCGCAGGGATGGCAAGTCTGCTTGACTCAGCCGGCTAGCCCGGACTAGCTGGGCCGGGCACCAAGGGCGGGCATGGAGGAGGGGCCGCGAGCGCCCCTGCAGGCAGCGCCGCCGCGCGCCGGGCGGCGGCAGCCGGCGCCGCCCGGCGCGGGCGCCAAGCGCACGCCGCACTTCCCGTACGACGAGCTGGTGGACGCCAGGTACGCGGCAGCGCTGGCTGCAGCCATGCCGCAGCGCTGCCCGCCGCGGCTGACGCGCCTGCGCCAGGGCGCGCCAGGCAGGCGACGCTGGCGGCGCTGGGCGGCTTTGCAGAGCGCGAGCGCTGGTGCGCCAGGCTGTGCTCCGTGCGACTGCGCCCTGGCTCGGGCGCGGGGCTGACGCCGGGCGCGGGCCAGGGAGGCTGCCGCCGGCCAGCGGTGGCCCGCGGACGGACAGGCGAAGCGGCCCTGCAGCTCAATCAGCGTCCTGGACATTGCGCAGCTCCCTGGCGGCAGCACGCCGCCCGCCGCAAAGCGGGCCAGGCACGGCGCCGCAGGCGAGGGCGGCGCCGCGGCCGCGCGGCCCCCGCAGCAGCGCGGCGCGGCGCCCGCGCCGGATGAAGCCTGGGAGTGCATCCAGCTGCTCGGCGCCGGACGGGACGAGCCGTGCGCCCCCCGGCCCTGGCCCCCTGCGCTGCCCATCGTGCCTTCCTGGTGCCTTCCTGGCGGGGCGGCGCCCTGGCTGCGAGTGCGGCGCCCTTGCGCCCGCCCTCACCGCGCCTGCCGCGGCGCCAAGGCTGGGGCCGCGGCCGAGGAGGCCCGGGCGGCCGCGCGCAGGCGACCCTGCGGCTACGTGAACCGCTACACCGGCCTGGAGTGCGCGGCGTGCGGCGCGCCGCGCTGGAGCGGGCCCGGCGGGCAGCTGCGCGCGCGGCTGGCGGCCGTGCTGCAGACGGCCGATGCGGGGACCACCAGCACGCGCCAGGCGCGGCCTGGTCGGCCCGCCCCTGTAGCGGCAGCGCGCGTTCTGTGGAGGCGCTCTGCAACCCAGGGCGGGAGAGGGCAGGCCTGCAGGGGCGGGCCATGCTGCCCGGGCTGCAGGGGGTGGAGCGGCGGCGCTGCGCAGGTGCTGCGGCGGCTGGAGGCCGACGGCGGCGGGCAGGTGCCGCCGGTGGCGCTGTCCGCGCGCGGCGTGCGCGCCGAGCTGGATGCCGTCCTGCTCGCGCGCGGTGCGCAGCGCGCTCTCTGTGAGCAGGACCGGCGTGGCACGCCGCACACGGCCGCCGCGCTCATGACCTGCTGTGCCGCCCGGAGCCGCTCGGCGCCAGGACCGTTTCTGCCCTGCCCTGGACGGTCCTCAGCGCCTGGCTGTCTCCGCCTGCCGTGACCCTCGGGGGCGCGCGCCTCCGCCGCGCGTGCAGAGGCATGGGGCCTGTTTGGCTCAGCCTGCGTCGGCGGCCTGTCGTCCTGCAGCAGCTTTAAGAGTCCGTTCCGCCACGGCCGCGCAGCGGAGGGCGGGGCAGGGAGCACGGCCGGCGGCGCGACGCGCAGCGCCAGTGGGGACGACGATGATGACGAGCCATGGGCGGTGAGCGTGGATGCGGAGCTGGCCACCGAGTTTGCCGATCTCGGTGCGGCCGCTGGGCGTGCTTGTCGAGTCGAGGTGCACGCGCTGCGCATGCTGGAGGGTGTGTCTGGGCGGCGCAAGCCGCTGCCGTGCCGAAGCGTTGCTGTTACAGAGCAGCTTGTGACAGCGCCGCGCTCGTTTTGGGCTGCGCACGGTAGTGCGCACGGGTTGGCAATGGCGTTCCGGGCCGGAGGCTAAAGCGGCGGTGCCTGGCTGCCAGGCGCTGGCGGCAGCGCCGGGCAGGGCCCAGCAGCCTGCATGCTGCAGCTGCGCAGCGCGCTGTGGGGCCTGCTCCCGTGCCAGGAGCGGTCGCCGCCGCCGCCTGGGCCCATGGTGACCGCGGACGCCGCCGCGCCGAGCTGCGGCGGGGCGGCCGGCGGGCGCCGTGGCACCGCGCTGGAGGCGGCGGCGCCTGGCGCAGCCGGCGCCCCGCATGCAGCTGCTGGGGCCCGGCAGGACGGGCGGGCACCGGCCGCGCAGCCGCATCAGCCTGCGCCCGCTCGAAGTGCCGGTGGGTCCGGCTCTCCTGGGCCAGCTGGGCATGGCCCCGGTCCAGGAGCGGGCGCATCGGCGCCTAGCGCCGACGGCGGCGTCACGGGCGCTGAGCGCGGCAGCAACGCCGCCGTCGCGCCTGAGCGCGCCGCCGCCATCGCGGGCGGCGGTTCGACGGGCTTCGCCTGGCAGCTGCTGGGTGCGGGCCCCCGCCCCGCGCCGACAGCCAAGTGCCGGCGATCCTGCCAGCGCGCCGCGCGCCCTCCCGCCTACGCGCCCGCGATCGGCTGGCTGCCTGCCTGCAGGCGCCGCATGGCCCACGGCAAGCGTGACGGCGCTCCCCGGCGTGCAGGCGGGGCGCTGGCGCGCAAGCAGGCGCTCTCGCGGCCCATACGCGCGCGCAGCAAGCGCGACCGCGGACGCGCAGACTTCAGCATGCCGCCGGCCCCGGCGCCGCGCCCCCCGCCTCGCGCCGGCGCGCGCCGCGCAGCGCTGCCGCCGCCGGCGCACGCCGCGCGCGTGCGGGCGCGCGCCGCGCCGCTGCCGCTGGCGACGCGCGCAGCGCTGCTGGGCATGCCTGCGCTGCCGGAGCAGGCGCGCCTGGGATGCGCTCACCTGCCTTCCTCGCCGCCGCTGCCTGGTCGTCTGGCGCGTCAGCAGGTGGGCTGCACGCGGTGGCCGCATGCGCCGCTGGCGCCCGCGCCCGACGGCGGCGCTCACGCGTGCAGGTGCCGCCAACGCAGAGGCGGGCGACCCTCACTGCCGCGGACAAGCAGGCCAGCGCCTGGCTGGCGATGCCGCCGCTCGGCGCTCCAGCAACTGCGGGCGGCGCTCCGAGCGGCTTGGCGGGCGTGCGCGCCCCGGGCGCGGCCGGCAGCGCGTTCAGCCTGGCGGACCCTCGGGCACCTGTGGCGCCGATGGCCAGCCCTGGCGGAGCCGCCGACGCCGCGCTCGGCGCGCCGCCTGTGCCGGGACCCACGGGCGAAGCGAATGGCCAGGCGCCCGCGGCCGGCCTGGCAGCGGCGGGCCACGGGCCGCCCGCGCTGTCTGGCCTGCCAGGTGACGCGCGCGCCATGTTTGACGCCGCGGCGGCCGCCGGCGTGCGCGGAGAGGTGCTGGCGCGTGCTGCGCGCCGCGTACAGGCCCTGCTGCAGCCCTGATGGTTATGCTGGGCGGCCAGCGCCTGCAGTGCTGCGTCCCTGTTGATGAGCCTCTGTGCCCGCGCCCCTGACACTGCAGCGCACGCGTGTGCTCTGGCATGTTGAGCTGCGGCATTGTGTTGCTGGGCCGCGCATGGCAACGCACGAGGCCTGTAACACTTGCGGATTGCGGAGCGGCCTACTTCTTATTGAAGGTCTGCCCTGCTTGCACACCCCGTGCCGCACCCCAGCACGGCTGACCGCCCAACCTCAGGGGACAAACCGCACGCTGCGTACCAACAAGACCTCGCAAACTTTGCGCCGCACAGAGTGCTCGCTACACATCCCAGCCTTGGCCTGCACACGGCGGGCGCAGGACTGCGCGTGACACGCGCCCTGCCCCCCCCGGGGGGGAGCACAGGACGAGCGCGCGGAGACGCCTGACAGTCTCCCTCGGCTCCAGGACGGCGCGGCTGCGCGCCGGGCGTCACAGCGGCCGCCCGGGCGGCGGCGCCGCCAGCAGGCTCTCCTGCTTCGCCCGGAACTGCGCGCGCGGGCGCGGCTGTCGCAGCCAGTGTCGCAGCCAGTGCGCGGCGCGCCGGCTGGGCAGCACCGGCAGCGCGGGCCGCGCGCCTTGCCTGCCGCCTGCTCCAGGCAGTCGCGGCCGGTCACGAGCAGCCGCGCCACCTGCACGAGGAGTCCCCGCTCAGAGTCGGGCGCACCAGCTCGACCAGGGCGGCATGCGCAGCGCGAGCCGCGCACCGCCTCGGGGTCGCGCTGGTGCCGCGCGGCCTCAAACTCGGCGCGCGCGCTGTGCCGTATCACGTCCCGCCTGCGCGCGGGTCGGCGTGAGCGCCGGGGCGCCGAGCGCTGCGCGCTAGGCCATGGCGCGGCGCGGCGCGGGCGCGGGCGCGGGCGCGGGCGCGGGCGCAAGCGCGGGCGCAGCGCGCTAGGCCACGGCGCCGCCTGCGGCCGGGCGCACACCAGGGCTGGCCCCGCTCGTTGTCCCAGGTGTACAGCAGCGAGTGGCGCAGGATGTCGCGGTACCTGCGCTGCGCGCCGCGCAGCCCGCCCTCAGCACGGCGTGGCGCCTGTTGTACACGGCGAGCAGACGGGCAGCGGCGCGCACAGCGACAGCGCCTCTCGCCGCGTGGTGAGCAGCGGCTGGCTCCCCGGCTCCGGCGCGGCCTGCGCGGCGCGCCCGCGGCTCTGAGTCGCGGCACACCTGCGCGGGCGCGCGTGCGGCAGCTGGGCGCGCCGCGCACCAGGCTGCGCGCCAGGAGCTCCTGCAGGCGCGCCGCGTCGGGGCCATAGTGGATGCTCAGCAGCCTGCGCGCCACGTGGGCGACGCGCCGCCGCGCGCGGGCGCTGTGCGCCATCAGCATATCGGCGCCCTCCTGACCGCCGGCGAGGGCGCCAGGAGAGGCGGTGAAAACGTACTGGCTCGAGCGGGTACTACCAGTACTATCCATCCACCCAAAAAAACTCTTGGGGCATGAAAAAGGGTAAGGGCGGGAGGGCAAGCACACTCCGCGGCTGGGCGGACTCCTCCTGCTTGTAAAGATCTCCCACTGACGACAGGCGGGCCGCAGAAATAAATGGCCAACCAATCATGATGCTTGCTGTGCCAAGTATGGCGGACACTGCGCCGCGACTGTTCCCTATGGCGGGCCTCGCGCTGCAGCAGGCGGAGGTCGTGCTGTGCCCGCGCACGATGATCGGGCGCGTGATAGGCAAGAACGGCGAGACTATAAAGGCGCTGCAGGCGCGTGGCCCGCCCAAGCACGGGCTGCGGCTCGTGCGCGCCTTGACCGGGCGCAGCCCAGAGGTGAAAACTGCTTGGAATCCCAGCCCGACCTCCCTGGCCTGACCTGCCCGCGCCGCGCAGGCCTTCACCGGGGCCATGATCCAGATAGACCAGTCCACAGACCCAACCAAGGTCACGGTTGCTGGCGAGGCGCACAGCCTGCAGACGGCCGTGGACATGGTGAAGGTGAGGGCTTGCGGCGCTCCCGGCCCTGCCGCCCCTTGCCTGTAGTGTGTGGAGGCTCTGCAGGGCGTCCGGACGGGGCGGCGGCGGCTTGTTGTGCTCAAGATACTGTGCCGTGAAATGCTTGATGAAAGGCCATTGTGATTTTGGGCCTGGGCCGCCCGCGGGCCCAGCGCCTGGGCTGCTTGGGCCTGCAGGCCCGCCCTGGGCCGACCGTCGGGGGGCGGGCCACCGCAGCGCCCAATGCTGGGCTGTGTGCCCGGGTCATGATCGTCGTACGGCCGGCGCAGGACATTGTGGCCGGGAACTTCAAGGGGTTTGCTCTGCTTCGGCAGCTGGCTATGGCTGCTCCTGACAGCCACAGCGGCGGACCGTCGTCCAGCCCGCCCAAGCCTATGTACATCAGAGTGCGTCCCAATCACAACCCTGTTCATGACTCCTTGCAGCCTGTGTTCCGTGCTTGCCTGCGTGCCACCCTGCAGTTTGTGGGGCGGCGGCTTTGACAGGCCCTCTGCGGCTGCGTGCAGGGCTACGGCATCGTGCCACCGACGCAGGTGTGCGCGCATGCCGGCCGCACCTGGCCCCTGGGGGTTGGCTTGCGATGCCTTGCTATGTCTCCTGGCTCTACTGCATGGTATGCTGGGTCTAGCGCGTGCGCGCATCATGTATTGCTGCCTGCTGACACGCAGCTGCTTCGCTGACTGCTGGGGCGTGACCGTGCAGCAGACGAACGACCTGGACACGGCCGAGAGCCGCTCGGCCAACGCAGTGCTGGGCCTGGCGCTGGCGGAGAACTATCGCAGCTCGTCGCTGGGCACGGACGGGATGCACCACAGCCTGTCCCTGGGAGCGGACGACGTGCGCAGCCTGTCGCTGTCCAGCACCACCACGGCGCAGTACCTGGGCATGGTGCGCTCCCAGCACTGCAACCTGGCGGGTTTCGCTTGCGCAGCACCTTTGCGTGCACAGCGCCGCGGCGTTGGTAGCTAAGTGTCTAGGCCTCCGCCGCGCAGAATGCCATGGACTCGATGCAGCCCGGCACGCCGAGCGCGGCGCAGTCCAGCCTGCACAGCTTTGCGGGTCCGCCTGCGCAGCAGCCGCTCGGCCAGCTGGACATGCACGCACTGCTGGCGCGCCTGATGAGCTCCGCCGGCAGCCCCGCGCTGAGCCCGACGGCGAGCTGCATGGCCTTTGAGCCTGGCGCGCTCGCGGACGCGAGCTCCGGCCTGCACCCGCTGCACACCACGCCGCGCAGCGCGGCCGCCACGCCGCTGGGCACGCCGCTGGCGGACTCGCCCGTGGCCGCGCTGGGCGGCGCCGAGCGCAGCGCCCTGGGCGCGTATGGCAGCCCGCTGCCGGGCAGCCCAATGCTGTATGGCGGCGGGCAGTGCCTGCAAATGGGTACGCCGCAGCTGTACAGCCTGGGCAGCGCGGATGGTGGCCGCGGCGGCTGTGGTGGCGATGCGGGCAGCCTGTTTAGCACGGGCGGTCCCGCAGCCGGGCAGGGCCTGCCCGGCAACTGGGCGCGTCTGAAGGACCCTGAGGGCCGCTCGTTCTACTACAACAGCCTCACGCGCGAGTCCACTTGGGAGCTGCCCTGCCGTTCCTGAGCGTGCCGCGCCCTCCCCCCGCCAGTTTTGCTGCACGGGCGCCGCCGCGCACCCACACACGTGCGCCGGACCCGAGGTGTCGGAGTCAAGCTGCTTGTCTCACGTCTTGCATCTGCGGAGTCTGTGCAGTGGGTGCGTGCCCCTGGGGCCATATATATGTCTCCCGTGCCCCGTCGGCTCACCACACTGGCGCGCCGGGCGAGGCGCCGGGCGCTCGCTCTGGGTGTCAGCATGGGGTGGTCTTTGTTTGGCGCGGGTGCCGCGCGGCGGGTGTTTCTGAGTCCTCTGAGGTGCTCCATGCTGCTGCGGAGCATGAACAGCGCCCGCTTGGCTGGCTCACCTTTTTCTTGTTTGCTGGGTGTTCTGCGGCTTGCCGGCTTGTCCCTGGGTGTCGCGTCAGAATAGCGGGGGTGTTGGGGAGGCTGCGTGCGGAGTGAGGAGGCCACAGCGCGGGGGCGGGCGGGCGGGCCGGTCGGTGGCGCGCGCGCGAGCATACGGGGTGTATTGCAATGTGGCGGCGCCCAGCGTCTGGGCACGCGTGCTGTACATTTGAAGTTTTGACCTCTATCATTTCGTTGTCTTGGGCGCAGCAGCATATCCCCGACTTTATTCTGGCTGTTTCTAGTCGTAGGAGTGTGAGCACGGATTTTCGGCGCAGTTTGTGTGTCGGCTTGCAAGCGTGAGGTGCTCTTTTGCTCACAGAATCGGGGTGGGCGCGGCGACCGCGCCGCCATGGCGTGTCGACGCCCCCGCACGGCCCTGTGATTTGGCTGGCTGCGCGCCGGCGCGGCGCAGAGAACTTGGTGGCAGGGCAAGGGGCTCAAGATTACGGTCCTTTGTGCATAGGCCAGTGAAAGGGTTTTGCCTGTGGTACGAGCATGCGGCTCGCGCCGCCTCCCACGCGACATGGGGGCGGCCGCGGCCGAGCCTGCAGCCGTCCGCGCGCTGCTGGGCACGGGGAACATGCGGATGCGGTTTGGGCGGGCAGGTGTGCTGCGCGCGGCTTGTGCATAGGCCCCGCACGCTTTGCAGCGGCCTGCGGCAGGCCTGCCGGCCCTTGGTGATCTTTATGTGTGTGTATGCGCCCTGTACCTAGCTAGGCTCAGGCTCTGCATGAACTACTGCATTGATGTAAAGGAGGGATTCATTGCCGCACTGCATGCACCCCGGCTGATGCCGCCGCACTAGCATTGGAAGGAAGAGCGTCTTTGGCCTGCGTTGCAGTGCGCACTCCGCCCTTTTTTCTTGGTATCCAGGTGCTTTCTGTAATGACTGCGGCCCTGTGCGCGCCGCCGCTCGCGTCCTGCATGCCTCCGGCCCTGCTTGCATCACGCGTCCAGGTGGACGAGCTCACACGCATCTCTGCTGCAAGATTAAGCATCCAAACAGCTCTGGCACTCGCTCACACGCAAAACATACTGCATTGTACACATGATCTTGGAACGCAGCCAATGCAGGAGACTGTGCATGAGATCCACTGGTCTGCGCCAAGCGGTGTTAGCCAAGCTTGTGCGCACCAGATGGGGCATGAGTACAGCTTGCGTATACTGGGTCGTGCATGGCACACATACAGTACAGCGCACTCACAGACTTGCGACTACAGGACATGCGTTGCTGTGTGCGCCTCAACTTACGGTGAGAAGGCTTCCAGAAACTGGCGTCCTGGGCTGCCCGATCCCCAGAAACCCGCCTTACACAGGCGACCTGACATCGCCGTGGCGGACAGGCCAGGGAATGAAGGCGCGCGTTTTATAAAATACACCCAGACAGGCAATCCAAACATTCCCTGAACCTATCTGGGGCCTAGGCCACGGCCGCCGCCAGCGCGCGCTGCTGGCGCGCCAGGTCCGCGGCCACCTCGGCGAGCAGGTCCGGGGCGTAGGCGGTGCCGTCGCGGTAGCTGTCCGGCAGCGCGGCCTTGCTGTCGCCGGTGGCCTCGTACATGCGCCGCCGCCAGGCCGGCAGGCGCGGCACGTCCGCGCCGGCCGCGGCGGCCAGCCAGTCGTTGTACGCCCACTGCTCGTCGCCCAGCAGGTGCGCCCTCCTGCGCGCGCACAGCGGCTCGCGCGCGCGCTCCCGCCGGCGCGCTCGCGCGCGCGCGCGCCCACCTTGCGCAGGCCGCGCATGCCGCCTCGCCCGTGCGCGCCCGGCCGCGGCGCCCCTGCGGCCGGCTTGCTTGACAGCACGGTCCGCACCGCCCTGCCCCCCCATTACCCGCGCCGCCCTCTGCCCGCGCCCGCCGGGGCGGCAGGGCCAGGTCCAGGCGGCGCGCGCCTGACAGGCACGCCGGCCGCGGCGAGCCGCGCGGCGTGCGCGGCAACAGCGGCCTCCATGGCGGCGCGCGTGGGCAGGCGCGCGGCGCCAGACAGCACACGCGCCAGCCACCTGCCCTGCAGCTCGACCTGCGGGAAGGGCACCACCTGGCGCGCGCGCGCGCGCTCGCGGGGCGCGGATGGCACCAGTCATAGTACCAGTAGCAGGTTCACAGGTCGGCAACAGAGCAGGTGCGGGCCGCGCGGCGGCCGGGCGCCAGCAGCAGTGAGGGGAGGCGACGCGGCTGCCCAGGGCGGCTGCGGGGCCGCCGGGCGCGCTTGTCACGGCACTCGCGCACGGTGCTGCGAGCCGCGCGCTCGCAGCGGGCGCCATCAGCGCGCGGCCGCAGCGCGCCCGCACCTTCCAGGGCAGGCCGATCAGCGCCAGCGAGGGGCAGGCCGGCGGGAACACGTGCTGGTAGAGCGGCGCCACCCTAGCGCAGCGCGCGCCGAGGCCCGTGATCGGGCGCGCTGGCTCCGCGGCCCAGCAGCACGCGCGGCGCACGGAGCGCCCGGCCGACGGCAGCGCGCCCTGGGACACACAAGCGCACGCAGGCCGCGAGGCCGCCCCGCGTGCCTAGGCGCACCAGTTGTCGCGCACGGTGAACACGCGCGCGTCGTCCAGGAAGTCGAACGTGTAGTGATAGCCTGCGCGGGGCGCCCCGCGCGTGCGGCCGTCACAGGCGGGTGGCCCTGCCGACGGGCGCATGCCGCCAACCCTGCTGCCCGGCCGAGCGAGGACATGCAGGGCACGCTGCGCGTTGCGCGCGCTCGGCGACAGCACCCACCGCCCTAGGCTACCAGAGGCTGAGCAGCGCCACGCCGCGCTCGGCGGAGCGCCGCGGCCAGGCAGCAGCCCGCAGCACGAGCCCGGCAATGAGGCCCGCTGCCTTCGCACAGGCGGCGCGCGCACCAGTAGCGTAGACGACCACATCCACGCCCGCCGCGGGCGCGCAGCCGTTGTGCCAGGACACGCCGCCGTCCGGCAGCAGCGCGCAGACCTCTGGGCGCGGCAGCACGTTGCGCCTCCGGCCCAGGCGCGCGTCCCAGCGGTCGGCCCCGTCGACCGCCAGGCGCCAGGAGCGCGCGCTAAGGTACACCTGCCGGCGGCGCGCGCGGCCGCTGTCAGCCGCTCGCGCCGGGCCGCCGCCGGGCCCGCGGCGGCGCGCGGCCTGCGGTGCGGCGGCGAGGCGCGGGCCCCGCTGCGCAGCCTGCGCCGCAGACGCGCCCATGCGGCACAGCGCGCAGCCTCCCGTGCCATACAGCCGCTCGCAGGCGGGCCGCGCGGGCAGCGCCGCGGCCAGCCCCGCCCCGCCGACCCCGCGCCGGCCGCCGCCCGGAGCGGGCTGGCTATGGTGGACCGGTGGGTGATATCCTGTACAACAACCCCGTTGTGATCCCGTAATCACATGGTGCGCGCACCGTATCTGCCACCTCGGCAATCTCGCGGCTGATGTCCTCGCCGGACGCGGACGCGCCCACAACGAGCACCGCCAGCCCTGCGAACGGCGCCGCGTCGCGGTAGTCGTGGCTGTGCATCTGGCGCCCCGGGAACGCGCCCGCGCCCGGCAGTGCCGGCGTGCGCGGCACCGAGTAGTGCCCGTTGCAGACTGCCACCGCGTCAAAGTCTGCCTCCTCCGCCTGCCGGCCCGGCGCGCGCTCAGCGCGGCGCGGCAACCTCAGCACACGCACGGCGCAGGGCGACGCGGCCGCTGCGCCCGCCGCGCAGGCCTGCCGTGCGCGGGCGCGGCCCTTGCGCGCGGCCTGCGGCACGTGTGGGCGGCGCGCGGGCGCGCGCCTGGTCGCCGCGTGTCGCGCAGCAGGTCGCCACACGCCAGCGCGGCGCGCCGCCGTCGCGGGCCGCCGGCTCCGCCAGCGGCGCCGCGCGCCGCACGCGCCGCCCGTATCGCACGTGCGCATGCAGGCCATGCGCCGCCGCGAACGCGTCCAGGTAGGCCAGCACCTCCGCGTGCCCGCAGAAGCGCCGCGCGTCGGCGCTCGGCGGGAAGGCCGCGGAGAACGGGAAGTCGGTGAACCTGGGCGGCCGCGCAGCCCCTGGTCGGCCGCTGCTTCGCCGCAGGGTTCCCGGGCGGGGCGCCGCAGCGACCGGGGGCTGCAGGAGCGGCAGGCGTCTCCGCGCGGCGAGCGGCGCACCCCATGAGCTCCCTGGGGAGGTTGGTGCGCAGGTGCTTGTACATGCTGCTGTGCACGGCGTCCGCGTGCTTGACGCCTGTGCGGGCGAGGCGGGGCTGGGCGCCGGCGGCCGGTTTGGCGGGCAGCAGTGCAGCGGGCAGCACGCGCGCGCCGTCGCTTGTCGGGGAGGTCTCCTCGTAGACCCAGGTCCCGCCCGGGCGCGGCCCCTGCTCAAACACGGTGGCGTCGTGGCCCTCACGCAGCAGCTCACGCAGCACGGCCAGCCCGGACGCGCCCGCGCCAATCACCGCCTGTCACGCAGGCCGGGGTCAGCAAGGCCGGGCGGCCCGGCGGAGCGCGCCAAGCCAGGCTTCCACGCACCACACGCTTCCCGGACGCGGACTGCGCGGAGCCGTTGCAGCTCGGCATCGCTGCTGCGCCGCGCATGCACACGCCGCGCCTGGAGCTCCGGCCGCGCAGGGCGGTCACAGATCTGTGGGAGTGCGCAGCCCTCATCCGCCGCTCCCCGCAGCGGACGTACGAACGTGCTCTTCACGTCGAAGGCCCTTCGCAGCGGTTACGTAACCCTGCTCGATGCGCAGGAGATAGCAGATAAGCTGCGAGGCGACCCACTTTACACGTCCCTGGCAACGATGGTTCGGGCGCTGGGCCAGCAGAGCCGGCAGCACTGCTGCACAGAGGTGGCCCGGCGCCAGCCGCGCGCGTGCTCTCGGGCGCCCAGCGCAGCGACTCCCTTGGCCCCGCAACAGTCGCGGGTGTGCCCGCCGGTGCCTGGAGCGGTGCTCTCGCCAGCCTTGCCCATGCGGCCTCCCCTGACGCGCCGCTTGTGTCAGCAGAGACGCGGCAGGGAGCCGCGGCGGGCGCGGCGCGGCACGGTGATGGCACAAGCCGCGGCTGTGGTGCGCACCCTCCCGCACGCAAGCAGCATGTATCCCGGGCCGCGCATGCGCTCAGCAGGCGCTCGCGCCGCAGGCCATCGAGAAGGAGGTGCCGCTGGAGTCGGCGCCGGAGTCGCTCCTGCGCGACGATACCGGCGAGGCCAGCGGGTGCGCCGCCGCTGCAAGCCTGGCCGCGCGCGGCGCCGGCGAAGCGCGGCGGGAGCGCGCGCCGAGCCCTCTGCTGCGGCGCGGCGCAGGGTCCGCGGCCGCTTCGAGCGGCGGATACGCGAGGCGCAGAATGCCATCTGCGCCGCGGTCGAGGCCGAGGACGGCGGGGGCCGCTTCCGCGAGGACGCCTGGTGCCGGCCGGGCGGCGGCGGCGGCGTCTCGCGCGTCCTGCAGGTGCCTGCCGGCCCGAGCTCGCGGGCTGCGTCCGTCGGGCGACCTCGGCGCTGGCTGTGGGGCCAGCCGAGCGCGCCGGCGAGCGTGCCCGGCGGGGCCCTGCGGGGTGCCGCCCGGGGCCGGCCGCCGCCTGTCTCGAGGCGCCGGGGAGGTCGCAGCCACGCGCTGCGCACGCGGGAGCGACCCAGGCCAGGGCAGGGCCGCCTTGCAGCGGCGGGACTGAGCCAGGGCGCCGGCACGGAGAGGCGCGCCACTGCACAGGGCCCCCGGCACGTGCACAGGGGCCCCGGCGCGCGCGCAGGACGGCGCGGTGTGGGAGAAGGCGGGCGTGGGCGTGTCGGTGGTGTACGGCACCATGCCGCCCGAGGCGTACCGCGCGGCGCGCGGCGCGGCCGCCGTCAAGTCGCCCTCCGGCAACGGGGTGCGCGGCCGCCGCGCCCGCGCCCCCTGGGCACTGGCAGGGCTGCTGCGGGCGCCGGGCCCGCGCTGCACGGCTCTGGCAGGGCTGCGGTACTGCCAGAGGCTGCGTGCGCAGCGAGGCAGTTCCGGCGGCGCGAGCTGGGGCGACCTGGCGCACCCCGCGCCCCTCTCCCGCATGCACTCAGGAGTGGAGGCAAAGCTGCGCCGGCGGCTTGAGGCACGCACGCAGCCGCAAGCTGGCTGTCTGGGAAGCGCCGGCCTCCGCATCCGTGGGCCAGGCCGGCGCCGCAGCGGGCCACGCGCGCGCGCGGCAGGCCGGCGCCGGCGGCGTGCCCTTCTTCGCGGCGGGCATCAGTTCGGTCATGCACCCGCACAACCCGTTCGCGCCGACGATGCACTTCAACTACCGCTACTTTGAGACCGAGGACTGGAATGGCATCCCGGGCCAGTGGTGGTTTGGCGGCGGCACCGACATCACGCCCGCCTATGTCAACGAGGACGACATGCGCCACTTCCACGGCACCTACAAGGCGCGCCCTCACCCAAACCCCTACCCTACGTCAACGAGGACGACATGCGCCACTTCCACGGCACCTACAAGGCGGCCGCGAGCGGGCGCGCGGCTGGCGCGGGGCGCATTTTGCGGCTGCGGCTGGGTGGCCTGCAGCGATGCGCACGTCAGCCTGCCCTGCCCAGCGGCGCGCCCGCATGCGCCCGCTCGAGGCGGCCTGCCCGCAGGGCAGTGGGCACCCGCCGGGTGCGCGGCGGCCCGCCCGTGGCGCGCGCCGCGCGCCCGCGGCGCGCGGCGCGGCCTAGCGCGCGGGCGCGCCGGGCCCAGCCGCGGCGCCGCCGCGCGCAGGCCGTGTGCGACAAGCACGACCCCGAGTACTACCCGCGCTTCAAGGCGTGGGCCGACGAGTACTTTTACTGCAAGCACCGCGAGCAGCGCCGCGGCCTGGGCGGCATCTTCTTCGACGACCTCAACAGCAAGCCGCGCGACGAGGCGCGCGGCCGCCCCGCGCCGCCGCCCGGCAGTTGCTGCGGCCGATGCTTTGGCAATAACTTGCACAGCCTGCGCGGATGACTTCAGCGCCGGGCTGCATGAGGAGGCGCACGGCGCGTTGGTGCTGCTGCTCTGCCGCGGAGGCGTGTGCCTTTTTGGTTGTTGGAGCTGCGCGTCGGCATCCAGGTGCAGCCCAAAAGAGAGCACAAGCAGCGGCAGGGCGGGCATGCGGGCATGCCCTGCTGCGGGGGGCAGCGCGCGGGGGCCACGCGACGTGCAGCCGCGGCAGGCGGCGCGGCGCGCGGCGCGCGTGGGCGGGGGCCTGAGCAGGGCGACCGCGCGTGCGCGCGGCAGATCATGGCCTTCAGCAGTGACGCGCTGGGCGCGGTGGAGGGCAGCTACCTGCCGCTCGTGCGCGCGCACAAGGGCGACGCGTTCGACGAGCGCCACAAGCGCTGGCAGGCGATGCGGCGCGGGCTGTACGTGGAGTACAATCTGGTCTACGACCGCGGGACCACATTTGGGCTCAAGACCGCCGGCCGCATCGAGTCTATTCTCATGAGCCTGCCGCTGCATGCGCGGTGCGCGCACGCCGCGGCGCGCAGCGGCCTGCCTGCCGCTGCAGGTCCAGCGACGTGGCGGCGTCCCGGCGCCGGCCCCCTGCATGCTTGGCCGGGCTCGCGCGGACGGTGCGGAGGCGGGCCACGCGTCGGCTCTGCGCAGCTCGCAGGCTGCCGCCGCAGCCCCAGCTCGTGCGGTTGCTGCTGCGGGGCTGCGTGTGCGCGGCCGCGCGCCTGTCGGGGCCGGGCAGCGGGGTCTGCTCGGGTGTTTGCACTGCTCAGGCGGCGGCGCATGCGCAGGTGGGAGTACTGCCCAGACGTGGAGCCCGGCAGCCCCGAGGCGGAGCTGGTCGACGCGTGCATGCACCCGCGCACCTGGGTCTGATGCGCGCGCCGCCTCTGCCTGAGCGGCCCTGAGGCCGTGCGGCCGCGAGGCGGAGCGCCGCTCGCAGCCGGCGGCGCCCCTGTGCGCCCGCCGCGCGGCGCCACGGGACGTGCAGGGGAGGGCGGGCTGATGGCAGGCCGCGGGGCAGAATCTTGCCCTTGAAACTTTTTAGATTGCCTGGTGCAGCGCTGCAGGTAGTGTGCAACAGAATACTTCACGGGTCATGTGTTTCCAAATGTCGGCAGTGGCCCGGGACAGGCGGCTGCTGAGTCTGCAAGCGTGCTGTCCTTGCACGGTGCTGTGAGAGGCCTGTGACATGTTAATCGTGAGCGCCTTGGTTATACTGAGTCTCTGAGGGCAGACAGAGGGACAATAATGCATTCCTGTTGTCAGAAGATCGTCAGGGAAGCGTGCTCATGAGCAGGTGTCAAAGTGCTCTCCGGCAGACAGAGGCATTGAAGGCAGTCCTGCTGCCGGAAGAATGCATAGGAGCGCGTGTACCATGCAGATGTCAAAAAGCTCTGCCGGCCATGCTCAGGGAGGTCTGCATCCTCTAGGCTGACGGAAGCCCACCGTGCGCAGAGCCTAGAGGACTGCCAAGCGCGCACGGTTCGCGCCGGACATGCTTGTCACTGCAGGCGACCGTGCAGCGAGGTGACGGGCCCGCCGGCGCAGCAGGCGCAGGTACGCCCGTGCGTGCTTATCGTATCTGGCAGCCACGCCTTGGGCTCATGCAGTCACGAGCGCGGCGGCAGCTGTCGGACCGGTCTGACTCGGAACACAGAGCGCACACCAGCACAGTGCGGCCGAATTGGGCTCCTGAAGCGCTCGGGGCTCGTGCGCTCCGGGGTGCCGTGCACAGTTGGCACCGCGCGCCCAAGACATGCTTGGGGCACAAACATGCCCCGCCCCCGACGCGTGCCTCCCCGCCTCAGCAGCTGCTGTGACCCGCAGCCTGGTCGGCAGCGAAGGCCGGCGACGCCGCCGCCCGCCCGCCATCGCAGTCGCCGTCCCCGAGAAGCGGCGCGCGCAGCGCAGGCGCGGCGGCGTCGCCCGCCAGCCCGCCGCCGGCCGCGCGCACCGCCTTTGCGGCCTCGGCGCGCCAGTCGAACGCCGACACGCACACCAGCATCACCAGGCCCTGCCTGAGGCCTCCGAGTCAGCCGCTAGCCAGACCGGGCGCTGGCGCGCCGGCGCGGATCCGCGCTCGCAGGACGCACGACGAGCTCCGCGCGGCGTTGCGGCGTCGCGCGGGCCAGCCCCGGCACGTGCGCCGAAATGTGCTGACAAGCCGTGAAGATAAGCAGTCGCCGCACTGTTTTTCAAGCCTCAAGACGCAAGCAAGCCCGGGCGCAGCGCGGCGCTGCACACGCGGCCTGGAGAGGGCGGCGGGCGGCGGCACGCCTGTAGCGTGGTCGCGGCGGCCAGCGCGAGCCAGAGGCCCGCCACGCCCGCGCGCGGCGCCAGCGCCAGGGCCAGCGGGCAGCAGCCCGCCCAGTACACGATCGCGTTGCTGGCCGTGGCCAGCAGCTGGCGGCCCGCCCCGCGCATGATGCCTGGCGGCCGCTTCCGTGTCACCGACCCGAGAGCGCCCCGGCATACCCGTCGGGCGACAAGCAACAAGCGGTGCGGCGCTCATGCCTCGGCAGCCACGAGCCTCGCGCACAACAATCCAGGTGTGAGCCCAGCAGCTGCTCGGGGAAGCCCTGCTCGCAGAGAGGCCCCTCAGGCGGCGCCGCCGCTGCTGCCTGGGGCGCGGAAGTGAGCCTGCGCGGGTGCGCACCGCCGCACACGCAGTTGAGCCCGTCGCCGAACTCGGAGAAGAGCACGAGCGGGAACACCGACGCCAGCAGGCGCCGCACCTGCGGGTCGCATGCGGCGGCGGTCAGCCCGAAGCGCCGTCACATTGCGCTACGGGTGGTGCACAGCGCACAGAAGCCGGTCGGTATGCCCTTGGCCGCCACAGCTTGCCTCATCCCAGCGCATGAGCGCGCGCGGCCCAGGGGGCGTGCATGCAGCCCGGCTCGCGCCGCACCTCCGGCTCCCGCGTGAACAGCGCGGCCCAGAGGTCGCGCCCCGCGAACAGCGCGCCCGTGACGCCCGCGATCAGCGCCAGCTCCAGGCCGACCGCCGCGAACGCCGCGCGGCGCGCGGCGCGCGCGTCGCCGCGGCCCAGCGCATTGCCGACGCGCGCGCTGGCCGCACCGGCGACGCCGAGCGACACGGTGTAGATCGCGGCCGTCGTGTTGTAGCCCAGACCCCTGCGCGCGGCCGCGGCGTGCGCTGCTCGGGGCGCCGCAGGGGCGCAGGCCGCACGCCCTGCCGCCGGGGCTCTACGAGCGGCCAGGCCTGCTGCAAGTACAAGTGCCCACCAAGCAAAGCCTCGACGAAGCAATTCGAGCCATCCCCAGTCCCGCCCTGCTCCAAGCACCCGCTGGCTCTGCCCCACGCCTCTGCCCCGGGCGCGCCCGCGGCGGGCTGGGCCGCGAGGCCGCGGGCGCACATGACGGCGACGGCGGCCGCGGGCGCGGGCAGCCAGCCTGCGAGCAGAATGAGGCCCTCGTAGGCCACCCACTCCAGCGCGCTTGCTCCCACGCACGGCAGCGCCGAGCCCAGGAAGGCCCGCCAGCCGGCCGCGCACCGCCACGTCCTGCGCCGCACGCCTTGCATGTTTTGCGTGGGGCCTCCAGCGCGCAGGTCCCGAGCGGGCAGCTGTCCACGCCGCAGGGCGCGGGCGGCAGGCGCTGCCCAGCGCAGCACTGAGAAGACATGCATGCCAAGGTCCCAGACCTGTGGCCGGCGCGCCGGCTGCGAGCGGCCGCGCGGGCCGCGCACGCGCGCACAGGCTCCTCAGGCAGCCCCCGCGCCCCGGCCAGCAGGCAGGAGGGCCCCGCGCGCCGCGCCAGCCGGGCCAGGCGCTGTCGGGCTGGCGCGCCATGGCGCGCTCGCGCGCCACCAGGTAGCCCATCAGCGCCGCGGCCGCGGCCGCCTGCACGGCGCCGTTGGCCAGCGCCGCGCCGGCCAGGCCCAGGCGCGCGGCGTCGACCAGCGCCCAGTTGAGCACGGGGGCCAGCGCGGCCGCCGCGCCGACCGCCATGGTGTCGGGCACCACCACGCCCTGTGGCGCTCGAACACGCGCGGTCCAGAGCCGTGTCGGGCGCTGCATCCTCAGGCGGGGGCGGGCCCCGGCGCGCCCAGGCAGCCGCCAGCACCCGCTCGGCACGGGCGGCGCGCCGCAGCCGCGCGCTGCAGACATGCGTGCCGTGTCGCGGGCGCCCGTCACAGCGCGCGCGCGGTCTGGGCCAGGCCCAGACGCGCGGTGGTCGCCGTCAGGCGTCCGCCTGGCGGCCAGCGCGCGCGCGGCCATGACGCTGCCTGCTGCGGGGCCGCCCGGCACGTTGACCAAGTCCCGACTGCAGGGCGCATGTGCGGCACGCGCGCAGGCGCGGCTGGGCCGCGGCGTGCCGACCAGCGCAGCCGCCCTGGGACCTTGACTGTCGCGACCAGGGCGCAGCGGCGCGCGGCCGCGCCTGGCTGAGCAGGTAGCGCTTGACGCACTCCACGACGCTGTAGCACCACAGCGCTGGCAGCGACAGGTACAGGTACAGCATCGCGCCGCGAACGATGCCTTCGTCCTGGCCTGCGCGGCCGCCCGGCGCCCCAGCGTGGGACGCGCAGGACGCGCGCGGGGTGGGCGCTGGCGTGCCCCGAGCGGGCCGCCCAGCAGCCGTCTGTCGCTCGCGCGTCTGCGGCCGCTGCGGGCACGCGGCGCTGTCCCGGCCCGCCTGGCGGCAGCGGCCCAGGTTGCACCGGCCCGCGGCGGCGGGGCCCGGGCGGCGCGCGGGCGCGCGCACCCGCCGCGAGCAGCAGCCGCCCCAGCTGGCTCCACGCGCACAGGATCGCCGCGACCGCCAGGCTGCACACGCCCAGGCCCAGCTGCAGCCAGAGGCCCAGCGCGCGGAAGTTGCCCGCGCCATACGCCTGCCGCGCGGGCCCCCAGCGCTGTCAGAGCGCCGCCGGAGACCGCCCCCGTGAGGGGGGCGGGTCAGGTTCGTGCAAGTCCAAGAGGTCGCCGAGCGCGAGGAGGCGCGCGGGAGGAGGGCCCCCGCAGGGCTTGTGCCGGGCCCCCGCGGCTGTGCGCCGTGGCCCAGTGCTGCGGGGGCGGCGCGCCTGCGAGCAGAGCGTCTCCAGGCCCTGCGCGAGGTCGACGGTCACGGAGGCGGCCGTGATGTTGTACAGCGACAGCGCCAGCACGGCCTGCCCGAGCGCGGCCGCGCCCAGGTGCCCCGCGAATGCCAGGCTGACGAGCGAGGAGCTGAACGACAGCGCGGCCTGCAGCGTGACCGGCCCGCCCAGCCGCAGCAGCCTGCGGAGACAGCCCGCTCAGCTCTCGTCAGCAGTGGGGGCCGACATTGGTGAGCATGCGCTCCGCAGGCACTCTGCTCGCCCGTTGATAGCTAGCACAGATGGGACGGCACGCTGTGGGCGACAGCTTTCGCCCCAGGAGCAAGCGCAGCTTGCGTGCGACTCGAGCACGAGCAGGGCAGCGGGCATGGCCATGCAGGTGGCACCGGCGCCTCACCGCCAGACCTCCAGCCACACTGTTGCTGGCTTCGCCTCGGCTGCGCCAGCAACGTCGCTGGTGTCTGCAGGGAAATCATCAGGCTGTACGTTTGGCTCTGGCATGGCGCGGCGCTTTGGTGGTGCTGCATGAACCCGCTGTGAGGTGCGGGGGAGAAGTGGCAGAGGGGTTGCGGCGCGAGGGCTACAGGACAAAGTTCTTTGCATTGCAATGGCAGCCAGACAGCTGCTCATGAGGGTCCCCTTGAAAACTCTGGGTTTGATGCGCCCGGGCATGCAGTGCACAGGGCAACATCAGCACACACACACAGCTTAGAGTATTCCACAGTATTTCATTCACCTCCCCACACAACACACACGCTCACAGCCCGCGCTCGTGCCGCACAATGTCGGAGCAGCGCGGAGCTTGTACACGTTCGCCCCCCTCCGCACGACTACCCCGCCGCAGTCCGAGCGGCAGAGCGAATCGATGATAAGGTGTGCCGCCACCGAGCGCGGTCCCGCGCACGAAGCAGCGCTGCTCAGGGGCTGCTGCCCAGCGAGCGCTGTGGCTTGGGCGGCGCGGGCGCGGGCGGCGGCTCGTCCACGCTGCCGGTGGTGGCCTCCTCGGCCGCGCGCGCGACCTGCTGCTCCAGCGTGCGCAGCGCGCGCGCCGCCGGGCCCTCGCCCTCCGCCTCGCCGCCCGCCCACGCCGCCTGCGCGCGCGCCGCGCTCGCTCAGCCACTAAGCGCCGTCCCGTAGGCAGTGGCGCGTGCACGGCAGGGCCGCCGCCGCGCGACCCTTCCTTAGCTTAGGCCTTCCCCAACGCCGCTTGCGCTGAAATGCCTGCTGCGCCGGACCCCTCCACACCAGCTGTGCGCTGACGTAAACGCTGCGCCGGTGCCTTACCATACACCTGACGGGATGGCGCCAGGGGCGGCGCGACGGGCGCCGCGCGCGCATGGGCGCACCAGGCGCGGCACGAAGCCGCCGCCGCGTCCCTGGCCGCCCGCGCGGCTGCGCGCGGCGCCGGGCGCGCCCGCCGCCGCGGCGGGCGCGGGCGCGGTGAGCCGCGCGACCGCGGCGGCCGCGCGCGCCAGCTCGCCCTCCTCGTCCTCCACCTGCGCGGCCTCCTGCGCGTCCAGCAGCTGCCGGCGCAGGTCCTCGTACCTGCGCGAAAGGTAGCTTTAGAGTCAGGGTGGGGCACGGCTGCAAAGCTCGGCAGGGTGCTTGCGGTGCCGCCAGCGCAAGAGATTCTTGCATGCATGGCACTTGGTGCAGACGCAGAGCGCGATCTGCACGTGCACAAATGGTCGTGCGAATGCCGTGGCGCAGGCTGTGCCAGCACGCAGTGCAGCCGTGGAGCGCCGGCACCAGCGAGCTGGGCGCATCGACGAGTCGCTGCCCGGGGGACCGCAGCCTCCCATGCAGCTTCCGGGGGGGCGCGGCTCATGCGAGCGAGAGGCCGCCGCGCCGCACACCGGGTCGTGGCCGGGGTCAGGGTAGGGCTGCGCCGCGCACCGGATCATGAGCTCCTGGCGCCGCCCGGTGAACTGCGAGGGGAAGAAGCCCGGGAAGTAGCGCTGCAGGAAGCTGAAGATGAGCACGTGGCCGACCGGCGTCAGCGGCGCGATCAGGATGACCGTGAACGGCACGAACGTGAGCAGGTCGCGCGCGGTGCGCCGTATCGCCGCCACCTGCCGCGCCGCGCGCCGGCATTGGGCTGCGGCGGCGGGGCCGCGGCCGGCGGGTGCGAGGGCCGGCGGGCACGCGCCCTGGTCTCGCGTCACGGCGCCCCGCTGGGCAGTGGGCAGGGCGGTCGGACAAACAGGCCTCTCTGCATGTTGGACTCTATGTTCTCTGCTCTCAGATGCGGGACAAGGGGCCTCAAGCACCACCAGCAGCAAGCGCTGGCGCCCGCTGGAGCGCGCGGCGCGGGGCGCGCCTCGCGCGGCTTGAGCGACGCGCCCGCGGCCGCGCGGTAGAACAGCACGGCCGCGCTGTTCACGTCGCTGCCCAGCAGGCGGATGCCGCGCGTGAAGAACTGGCCGCCCTCGCCGACCTTGGCCGCCGCGTCGCGCAGCGCGCCCTGCGCGCGCACCCACGTCCAGCCGGGCCCGCCGAACACGTCCGCCTCCCTGCGCGCGGCCCCGGCGTCGCGCTCAGCTCCGCGCCGGTGAACAGGCATCGGGGCGACCCTCTTGGCCGGGCGCATGGCGCTGCGAGCTGCCAGGGCCACGCACGCATAGGGGCGCTCTTCACTGTCTCCTCGAGCGGAACGGGGCCTGCCCCGCAGGCGGTGCGCGCACTGGCGCACCACAGCGCCGCACACATGCAGGCCGGCGGTAATCGGATGGCCCCGCCCGCACGCGGCGGGCGGCGGGGCGCACTGCAGGCCCAGGCGCGCGCGCAGGTCGGGCACGTCGGCCGCCAGGCGCGTGAGCTCGTCCTCGCCGATCAGGCGCGCCTCGCCGCGTCCGACCGCCGCCGCGAGGCCCGTTAGCGGCGCGTCCAGCAGCGCAAACTCGGCCGCCAGCAGCGCGATCTCGTCGCTGCTGCCCTGCGGCGGCGCGGCGCGCGGACGTCGGGCGGAGCGCTGGGCTGCCAGGACCCGATAGAGAGCAGTGGGCTGGCCAGGCCTGACAGTTTGTGCTGCTCGGCCAGGCCGCATGCGTGTGGCCCAGAGCCCCGTCCGTCTGCGCCCTGCATGTGGTTCACACGTCTGTGCGCCACGGATGCGTGGGCACCCACAGCGTGAGCACCGTGTGATGCAGCAGCCCCTAGCCCACGCCACCTACCACAGCCAATGCAGGGCGCACCACCCACAGCCGCCCTGATGCGTCGGCGGCCGGCGCGCTCGCAGCCATTGCGAGCCGCGAGGCGCGCGGCCAGGCCGGCGTCACAGGCACCCCTTTCTGCTGGGCGCCTGAACCGGGCGTGCTGGAGGGTTACGCTTAGACTTAGGGTTTGCCGCGCACGCACCTGCCGGTACAGCAGCCAGCCGGCGGCCTGGCTGCCCTGCGCGACGTCCAGCGCCTCCTCCTCCAGGTAGCCGTACATGAACTCCATCTCCAGCTGCAGCGTCCGCACCGCCAGCGCGCGGCTCAGGCCGCCCACCTGCGCGGCCGCCCGCGCCGCCCCGCTCGCCGGCCGCCGCCGCGCGCCCCGGCCGGCGCAGCCATGCACAGACAGGGAAGAAGCCGGGACGTGAAAGCTCCGCGCCCGCGGCGCGCGCGAGCGTGCGCGCGGCGGGCTCGCTGTCTGCCGCCGCGCGGCCGATCGGCGCGAGCGGCGCGCGTCGCTGCATTTGGCTCATGCAATGGGAGTGCTGCGCATGGGAGCCACACGCGCGGCTCCAGCACACGCCAGGGACACCGGCCACCACGCCCCTGCGGTGCCGCGTCGCGTCGGCCTCGGAAAGCAGGGGCATGCGGCCGGGGCGCCGGGCGCGCGCCTCGGCGTCCATCTCGCGCAGCTCGCCCGCCAGGCGCGCACGGCCGCCGATGCCCGCCTTGCGCACGCGCGCCTCCCGCACCTGCGCGCGCCGTCGGCGGGCAATTGCTGGGAGCATGCGCGGCGCGCCGCGAGTCGCCAAGGCCATGCGACGGCGCGGCGGCGACCCAGGCCCGCTGTCAACGTGCTGTAGACAGCTCGCGTGCGGCCTGCTCCGCCTGTTGACGCGCCCGCCACGCCGGGCCATGCCTCCTTGACAGGATGCCGCGTGGGACAGGCAGGTGCATGCTGCCCCCGGGCTGGGCTCAGCGCATGCACGCCGGCCGGCAGCAAGCGGGCGGCGCCGCCCCGGGCGCGCCTTGCTGGCCTCCTGCACACGCTGCTCGAGCGCGTCGATGTCGCGCAGCAACGCGCCGATGCTGGCCGCGCGCTGCTCGCGCGCCGCGCGCGGCGCTGGCAGCCCGAACGGCATGCCGCTGCGCTCCACGCGCCGCCCGCCGCCGTTGAGGCGGTCCCACAGGCCGCGCGCGTACGCAGCGCCCCCGCGCAGGCCGATCACCACGGCTGTCACCGGCGTCTCGCGCGCCTGCGCCGAGCATCGGCGCATGCTTCAGCGACGCCAGCAACGCCAGCAATGCCATGGAGTCGCAGAGAGGGCAGCGCCGCCGCGCCGCGGTCTCCCAACGCGCGCAGCGGGCGCGCGAATGGCAGGCGCGCAGCACGGCGCCGGCGCCGGCCAGGCGGCCAGGCTGCGCGCGCGTGCAGCGCCGGCGCCGCTCGGCCGCGCAGGGCCCCGCGCAGGCCCCGGCGCAGCCCGGGGCCGCGCCTTGTCCACCACCGGCTGCACGGCCTTGAGGCGCCGCGCCACAAACTTCTCCACTGCCTTCTCCGCCTGGCCCAGCCGGCCGACGACGCGCTCGGACACATCGTCCTCCTCGCCCGCGGCGCCGCGGCTAGCCGCGGCCGCGGCGCCGCCAGCGCCGCCGCCGCTGCGGTATCGCGCATTCCGCGCATCCAGCGCCGCCTGCGCCGCCGACAGCCTGCGCGCCGCCCACGCGGCGCTCGCGCCGCCCGTCCTGCACGATGCACGCCGCCGCGGCACGCCCCGGCCTAGCACGTGCCCGAGCGCGCACGGGCCTGCACTGGCGCGCGGCGCCTGCGCCCCGAGCCCAGGCCCAGCGCCGCCCTGGTGAAGCTTCCCGGCACAGGGCCACAACATCACCCGCCGCATCGCCGCACGCGCCCCGCATGCGCTCCGGGGCCAAGGATCACGCAGCCCTGCCCGGGCGACGCACGTGGGCATGGGCAGCGCGCGCATCTCGGAGCGCACGCGCTCGCCCAGCTGCGCGGCTACCTCCCGCACGCGCCGCGCGATGGCCGTCTCAGCCTCGGCGCCTTTGCCCGCCCCGAACAGTGTCTCGAACGCGTTGCTCTGCGCCAGCAGCCCGCGCAGCCCGCTCTGCGCAGCGCGGCGCCCTCAGTGCCTGGCTCCGCGAAGGCGCGCTCACAGCGCGCGACTCGCACGGGCCGTCGCCCCTCGCCGGCACAGCGCAAGCGCACGCACTCCACACGCGTGTGTTTGTATTAAAAAACATGAACAGCAGCGGGGTGAGGGCAGCGCGGTCCAGGCACGTCAGGGGCACAGCAGGCCTGCTGCGGCGGGTGCGGGGCCGCGCGCGCGCCCGCAGCTGCTCCGCGGTCAGCTCCATCTCCGCGACGACCGCGACCGCGGCCTCCACCCGCTCGGCCTCCTCCTCCTCGGCCGCCTCCGCCGCTGCCTCGCTCACCGGCTCTGCGCGCGGCCGGCGCCCCAGAATTCGCGTTTGGGCGGGCGAGAAAGCCGAGCGGCCAGCCCTGCACCGCGTCACAGGCTGTGCGCAGCGCTGCGCTCTGGCGCCATGGCAGGCGGGGTCCGGCTATGGCAGCGGGGGACAGACGGGCGGGGGCGGGCGGTTGGACTGGGCGAGGACACTTGCGCGCCCGGGGAGGGGGCCACCTGGCAGCGGCAGCGGCGGGCGGTACACGGGTGCGGCCTGCGCGAGCAGGCCCTCCGCGCGCAGCAGGTTGCGGTACAGCTTGCGCAGGCGGATGAGCAGCCCCAGGCGCCGCACGCGGTCCGCCGACGCCGCGGCCGTGCCCGCCTCCAGCGTTGCCTCCGGCGCCGCCGGCGCCCTGTCGACCGCCCCGAGCAAACTTCCTCTGACGCCGTCTTTGGCCGGCGCCGAAACCCGGAAGCAAAGCGGCAGCGACGCGCACAGCAGGTGGGCCCGCTGTCCATGCGCCGAGCGCCAAACCACAGAGCGCTGTAAGAGTGCTGAGCACGTGCTCTCAGGGCGTTGCGTCAGCGCAGGGCACGCCTGGCAGGCAGCGCGCTGACTATGAAAACCGCAGCATGCCGCGCTTGCGACTGCGTCGCGGCCGGCCAGCCCCTGTCGCAGTCGCGGGCCTGCGCGGACGCACGCCACGCACGCGCCCGCCGGGCGCTCCTGCAGCGTGTCCAGGCGCGGACGTGCAGTGCTGGCCCATGCCAGGCCGCCCACGGCTGCCGTGCACAGACACCGCGCTGCGCTACCGGCCACGGCGCGCCCCGGCCGCTGCTGCTGCACTGTGGTAGTCCGATTTGGGCACGCGCGTGCGGGCACGTTGGCACGCCCGCTGCGCCCATGGCTCTCCCCAACAAGCTGTACGCGCTCCCTCTCACCCAGGGGACACCAGGGCGACTGCCTTTGCACCCGCAAACGGGACGCCTGCAAGCCCTGCCTGGTGAGGGTCCAGCTGCACTTGAAATTGAATGCTGCGCAGGTCTGTTTGAGCTCCCTGACCTAGACTCCTGCGCCTTGTCCTGTCCACACACAGGCCTGTGCACCTGTGCTACCTTTTGTCCGTGTCCGTTTCCAAGAAGGAGAGCCGCACCAGTGGGACCGGCAGCGTGCTACAGCTTGCCCACGCAGGTGCGCAGCAGCAGCGCTCACGGTGCACAGCTCAGCGGCACACAGGCGGCGGTGTCTGCTCTGTACCGGTGCATCATGTCGGCCACCCACGCGCACTCTGCGCCACGGCTGCACACGCGCCTCCTCTCGTGCATGTGTTGGCCGAGTGCTGAAGTACTGCGGCACAGAAGCCGGGGACTGTTGGTTGTCGGGCAGGGGCCATCAGCACGCCAAGGACCATGCTGATGGTCGGGCCTCGGGGGCTGCAGGGCCGAACGGACCTGCGGAGCAGGCGACCTGAGCGACGTGACTAGTGGGAGGCGGTGAAGCGCCTGGCGCGAGTGCTAGGGGGCCCGGCAGCCGGACCGAGCGGCTGACATCCGGAGCAGCTCGGCCATGGGCTTCTTCAGCAAGGCCGGCAAGGAGAGGCGGGAGTCGAAGGCGCGCACTCCAACGCTGCTGCGTGAGCACACGGAGCTGAAGCGCAGCGGCGCGCAGGCAGTTACGCCGCGCCAATGCGCGCGCTTCGAGAGCCTTGGCCTGTTTCTGACGGCCTGCCTGTGGCTGCACTGTGTAAGCGCGCGCTTCAGCGCTGCGTCGCCGCCCGCGCAGAAGCGCGTGGAAGCCTGGCGCCCGGAGGAGACCGCGCGCTGGCTGGGCTCGGTCGCGCTGCAGCGCTATGCGGCCAACTTCCAGACCGTTGACGGCAAGGTACGCTCAGCAAGCGCGCAGACACCTCCTGAAGTCTACCCCAGCGCCGCGCCTCAGCACTGCGCTAGGCTCGCGCTGCACTGTCAATCGCCGATCGGCCTCCAGGCAGAGCATCGCAGGCCGCCCTGCTCGCAGGCGCTGCTGGCGCTGACGGTGGCAGACGTGTACGAGCGCGTGCCCAGCAAGTCGGACGCGGACGCGTGCCTGGTCGCGCTGCAGGTGCTGCACCGCAGGGAGGCGCGCGCCCGTCCTCTGAGCGGCGCCGCACCCACCCACTCCTCGCTCGCACTGCGGCTGCATGCTGCGCGCCGGGAAGGCGCACACTGGGCGCGCGGCTGACGCGGCTTGCGTGGTGACAGCCGCGTGCGCCTGCAGGGCCACGCGCCCGCGGGCCTGACCGCAGCCGTGGACAAGCCGGCTGGAGGCGCAGCCGCGGCGGACGGCGTGGCCGCGGGCGGGGTGCGCGCGGGCTGGCACTGTGCCCCGAGCCTCGCCGCGTGCTCGGCAGCGAGCAGGCAGAGCCGGGGCAATGCGGGATGCGGGCTCTTCCAACATATGCGGTCACTGGCAATGTCCTGCAAGGCGTCTGGCAGTCATCCCTGCAGAGCCGGAGCGACACCGAAGGTGTCCCGTAGCAAAGGATCGCCAAGGCGCCACTCAGCGGATCGGGCAGCAACTGCCGCGGGGCCGCGGCCCGGGCGTGCCGTGCAGCCGGCCGCTGACGCGGCGCGGGGCAGGCGGCCGGCGCGGGCGGCGCGGACGTGCTGGCGCACGGCGGCAGCGCGGAGGCGGCGCAGGAGCTGTACGGCTTCCTCAGCCAGCTGAACATTGGCGGCCTGGGCCTGGCGGCCGCGATTGAGAAGTCGCCGCTCGTCAGCCTGGTCGTCAGTGCGCCCCGGCCGGGGCCCGCCCTGCGCTCGCCGCAGGGCGCTCGGCTGTGCGGCCGAGTCGCCGTGGCCGGCGCACAGCGCCCAGCGAGCGCCACGGCAGCCTCGCCTGTGCGCCCGGCAGGTCGTTGCTGCAGACCTGGGCTGGCTGCGTGCCCGCGGGGCCTTGGTTCCGCGCGACCTGCCCTCTGGCCATAACCGCACGATCCGAAGCGCAGGGGGCTCTGCTGCTGTGTGTGCGCTGTCATGCTGAGGCGCGGAGCGCGCGGCGCGGCGCGCAGACGCCCTGTGGGGCGTGCACGACCTGGCGGCGGCCGCAAAGGGCAACCGCGCGCTGTGCGCGGAGCTGGACGCATACGTGCAGGACATCCTGCGCGTGTTTGACGCTGAGGGTGCGGCCAAACCCCGCAGGCGCAGACGTGTGTGTTTGTGAGAGGCGTGCAGTAGCATACGCCTGCGTAGTGACAAGCGCTCACTTGTCAACACGGCCGCTTGTGCGGAGCAGCCATGGACGCATGGTGGCCGGCTCCGCGATGTCCAGGCCCAGCCCACGCCGCGCGTCGCCGCGCGCGCAGGCAAGCGGCTGGCCGCGGTGGAGCCGGGCGCGCTGCGCGCGCTGCTGGCCCGGCTGGAGGCCGCGCGCGCGCTGGTGCAGCCCTGCTCGGAGCCCGGTGCGGCCGCCCTGCCGCAGGCGCGCTGGGTAACCCACAACTGTCCTGCACCAGGTCACACGACACACGCCACGGTCTGCGCGGGGCGCTGCGGCGCTCAACAGGGCGGCGCCCGCAGCGGCGGTGAAGGGGTGGCTGCGCGCAGGCTGGCTGCAGCACATGGCGGCGGACGAGGGCGCGTGCGAGCGCTTCCAGGCGGTGCACAACGACGTGCTGGCGCTGCTGCGGGCGCGGCGCCCGCCCGCCCCGCGCTGCCCCCGCGCGCTCCGCCAGGCCCTCGTCGCTCCAGCTCTCCCTGCTTCTTGCTGGTGCTGCATGCGAGGCTGTGCGCACCGGCCTCCACGCAGCGCAGACGTCTGCGGAGGATGCGCCCGCCGCATGCGGGACAGCATGCCTACTCAATGTTTCACAGCAGACACCGCCATGAGGCCTGGTCGGCCTGCTAATGCAGCGGGGGCGCCGCGCCGCGAGGCACGCGTGTGCGGCGTTGCAGCGGGCGGGGTGCAGTGTAGGGTTCTGGGACCTAAACGTACCCTAGTGCTGCACAGGCCGAGCGGCTGGACACGTTGCCGACGGGCCGGCAGCTGTCATACGGCGCGTACCACGACCAGGCGCGCCCGCTGCGCCGCGTGCTCAAGCAGGTCGGCGCCGGCTCGCTGGACGCGGGCCTGGCCGCGCTGCGCGCCGACGAGGCCGCGCTGCGCAAGGTGGCCGCCGTCGTCGGCGTCGACCCCAAGGCGCGCCGCGCAGCGTCGCACGCAGGACAACGCCCTGCGGGAGCTGCATGATGTCACCCCCTGGCTGCAGGTTGACGAGCTCCAGAGGCCGCCGCCGCAGGTGCCTGCATGGCCTGTCAAGCGGTTGCCAGGGCTCTGCGTCGGCCAGATGCAGGGCTCCGCCAGGGCTCCGCACGTGCCCGCCCTGTCGGGTGCATGCGAGCGCTGGGTGCATGCGCGCGGCAGGCAATCGTCAAGGACGCGCCCGTCGGGCCGGTGGCGGGCGCCAAGGACGCGGACGCGCCGCCCGCAGCGGTGCGAATGTTTCAGGGACGGTCCGGCGGGCGCCGCATGCTGTGCTGCGCTGGCAGTCTGCCAGCAAACATGCGCAGGCCCTGTGTTAGGACGAGAGCGCGGGCAAGTTGCGTGCGCCGTTACCTTCTGTCTGAACGTGGAAGCGGGTTGCGCGGGTGCTGCCGGGCATGAGCGCAAATTTCTGAGCGGGTGCGGCCTCTGCAGGGGCTGGCGGCAAGCAAGGAGGTGCACGCCGCGTTCTGCCAGGCGCGCCGCGCTGGCTTGGTCCAGCATGCACCGTTGCAAACACGTGGCGGGCTGCTCTGCATACGTGTTGCATGCCTGCGTATGCTCTGACGCCTGTGCCTCCCAGCACCAGGGGCCGCCAGGCAATTACGGCTGCCAACGTGGGCGGCGCGGCCTGACGCATGCCCTGCGCGCGCAGTACGACGCCGCGCACGCCGGCAGCTTGGGCCTGGCAGAGGTGCAGCGCTACCTGGCGGACGCGGGCGCCCTGGTGCGCCCTGCCGCAGCTCCGGCCTGCGCTGCTCATGCAGCGCGCGGCGGCTGCAGCGCGTGGTGCAGGCCCGGTGCTCTGCGCCCGGTGCTGGCAGCGAGGCAGCCGGCGCGCTCCGATGCCAGGCATGCCCGGCCCGCAGCTGGATCGGCGGCCGCAGGCGGGGCCGCCAGGGCGGGCGCGAGGCCGCCGCGCCCGGCCAGCGAGGTCATGCACGCCGAGCGGACCCAGGCTCACCGCCGCATGCAGGGCGACCTGGCCCCGGGCGAGGCGGAGGCGGTGGCGCGCGAGGCGCTGGCGGCGGCCGACGGCGACGGCGACGGGCGGCTGGCACTGGACGAGTTTGCGGGGCTGGCGGCCGCGCAGGCCGCGCGCGCGGCGTCCGCGCGGCCGGAGCTGCTGGCCGCGCTCGGGCCGACCGCGGAAGGTGCGCCCAGCGGTTGCCTGACCCGCGAGGGCGCATTTGCGCGTAAGGGAGTGCGGACAGCGCAGCGGCTGCTCAGCGCCTGTTCGGGCAGAATCCGCGCATGGGCGCGGTCAGGGAGTGCGCCTGCGCGGCGGCACGCCCGTGCCGCTTCCGCGCGGGCGCCGCCGCCGCGGCTGTCCTGTCGCGGGCGCCTCGTGCTTGCACTCATAACCAGCCACCCGACGCGCTGCCGGGTGCGACCCTGATGCGCCGGCGCGCACACGCGCAGGCGACCTCAAGAAGATCTTTTGCAGCTTCGCCTCGTTCGGCGGTCGCCAGGTGCGCCGCCGGCGCGCTTCTGCGCCGCCCGGCGACCCCCGCCCCTGCGCGCTGCCGGAGCCTTCCCTGCTGGCTCCCAGGCCCGCTCGTGCCGACCGCTCACCTGCTGTCGCGCTGCAGCAATGCTGTTGCAAGGGTACCCTGCTCTAAGCCTATACCCTACCCTATGCTGCCGCAGCGCCGACGCGCGGCGCGCGCGCGCGCAGCACGTGGAGGAGATGGACGGCGGGCGCTTCGAGAAGCTGTGCCGCGACTGCGGGCTGGTCGACCGCAAGGCCGTCACGTCGACCGAGGTCGACCTCGCGTTCGCGCGCGCCAAGGCCAAGGGCGCGCGCCGGCTGAGCTTCGAGCGCTTCCTAGACGCGCTGGCGCTGCTCGCGGAGCGCAAGGGCGCCAGCCTGGCCGAGCTGGCCGCGGCCGTGCTGGCGGCGCGCGGGCCGTGCGTGACCGGCACGCGCGCCGACTACGTAAAGTTCCACGACGACAAGGCGCGCGCGCGCATCCCTCGCAGAGCGCACCCCGGCAGGAGTGCCAACAAGCTGCGTGTCTCTGCGGGCATGCCTCCAGGCACCGGGCTGGTTGAAAATGAGCGCGATGGCTGACCGGCGTGCTGCAAGCACGCCGCGTGGGCCGCGGCGCGATTCAATGCTGCCATCAGGATAGGGTAGGGTCAGGGCTACCCCAACAGCCCTACCCTGCTGCGCATGCGCCGAGGACCGCTCGCGTGCGGCAGAGCACGTACACAGGCGTGTATGCGCGCGGCGGGCCGACAAATGTGGACCCGTCCAAGGACCTGTCGGCGCTGCTGGACCGCTCGCCGGCGGACGTCCGCGGCATCAAGTGCGGCGCGCCTGCCTCGCAGAACGAGCCGCCAGCGGGCGCGCCGGCGCCGCGGCCGCCGGCGCTCGTGACCGCCGGCTCGCTGTCGGCGGGCGGGTCCTTCGCGTCGCCGGGCGCCGTCACTGGCCTGCAGGCGCGCCCGGCCCGCATGCCGGCCTCCTCACAAACCCGATTGCTCGCATTCGTACTGCCTCCCATGCCTCGTGCCCCACCGCGCCCTGCTGAGCGCTGCAAGTGCGCCATGCCCGACGACGTGAGCTTGCCAGACATCCCAGGGGGTGCAGGGCAGAGCCGGCTGGCATGGCCAGGGGCAGGGCATGCTCAGCGGGCAGCACCTCAAGCTAAAGCGGCCCCGCCGGCAGGGCACGCCGTCGCCCGGCCTGGGCAGCGCGCGCTCGGCGGCTGGCGCGGCGGCTGCGCGCGCCGCCTTCAAGGACAAGCCGGCCGCTGTGCTCTCGCCGGCCGAGGGGCGCGACAACAAGATCCATGTGCGCCTCGTCGGGCGCCCCCTGCGGCTGCCGGCCATACCGTGAGCGCTTGGCTCCAGCCGGGGGCTTGATGTGGGCTGTGACGTGTGTGCCTGGTGTGGGCTGTGGTGGGGGCTGGTGCGCCCCATCCTTGGAGCTGGGCGGATGGAGAGCTCCGGCACAGAGCGAGCTCGCGCATGCTGCAGCTGGGACCCGGCTTCTGCATGAGCTGGGGATCCCTACACGCTGCCAGGCATGGGGCCACCTCGGAGAGCGCGCCGGAGCCTGAAGCGAGCCGGCGCATGCGCAGCCCGCCGCCCAGGGCCGCCGCGCGAACGCCGGCCAAGCCGTGTGGGCTTGCTTTGTGAGGCGCTGACGCGCGGCCGGCGCCGCGCCGCGCCAGGCCGCCTGGGACCCAGTACAGGAGGGCGAGCTGCAGGCGGCCTTCCGCGCATTCACGCAGTTCGGGCACGGCGGCGCCGGCGCGGGCCGGCCGGCCGGCGCGGAGTTGGACGGCCGCGGCTTCGCCAAGCTGGCGCGCGACTGTGGGCTGCTGGGCGCGGGCCTGACGCCCGCGCAGGTCGACCTCGTCTTCTCCAAGGTCAGGGGCAAGGCACGCGCCCGCCGCGACGCGCGCCGCGCCCTACCCCCGCCCATGGGCCCTCTTACGCGCGTTCGCCTGCCTGAGGGAGCTGTTACCGCAGCCTGACACCAAGCCGCAGATAGCCGGAGCTCAAGCAAGCGTGTGCCGGCGGCGCGAAGCAGCCGCCCATGGCGCGGCCATGCCACGATATGCTGCCCGGAGCGCGAGGCTCGCACGCCTTGGCCAGACGCGCAAGGGTGGCCAGCGAGCCAGCGGCCCGGGGCCGCTCGCGCGGCAGGGCGCGCGCAAGATCGACTTTGCGGGCTTCCAGCGCGCCGTGGACCTGTTGGCGGACGCGCGCGGCTGCGCGCCGGAGGCCGTGCGCCGCGCGGTGGTGCTGTCGGGCGGCCCGCAGACCAACACGCACGTCACGCCCGACTACGTGCGCCTGCACGACGACAAGTCCACCTACAGCGGTGCGCGGCCCGCGCCCCTGCATCGCTGCGGCCTTCACGGCCTCGCCCCGGACTCAGCACGCCCCAGAGCGTGCCGCCCGCAGCCCGCTGCGGCAGGGCTGCGACGCGTGAACGTGCGCTGTGTATGCCACTCCCGCGCTGCAGCTCCGGCACACCTGTGCTGCAGCCCTGCACCCGCCCGGCTGCGGCACGAGACTCCCGGCTGCGGCACGAGACTCCCGGCTGCGGCACGAGACTCCCGGCTGCGGCACGAGACTCCCGCAACCTGGTCGCCAGGCACACAATGGCTGGCCAACGCCCGGGGGTTGCGCGGCAGGCGTATATGCCAAAGGCGGCCCCTCTACCGTGGATAAGCGCATTACTCTGGCCTCGATCACCGCGCGCTCCGACCGCCCCAACAGCAGCTGAGCTGCACACCGTGGCACCAACGGGAGCGGGGGCCCATCACTCTGGTGGCATGCGGGGTGCCTGAGGCGCACAACGGGGGCTGCAGCACGACGCCGGTCAGGCAGTAGCCGGTGCACCAGCACGAAGTTAACACTTGGAGCGCGGAGCCGACCTGCTGATGAGCGCGGAGCTGACCTGCTGACCTGCAGAGCTTGCGGAACAGACCACAACAAGGCTGACAGTGGCCTGAGCCACGGCGATGTGTAACGTCTGAGAGTCCTGTCACTGCAGCTTGCTTCCCGATTACTGATCAGCTCAAAAAGCCCTCGAGAGGGTGGGCCATCTGCCTGCTTGAGAGGAAGGCGCGAAAACCACACCAGCCCGTACGCACCCGCTTCACCTGGGTGCCTGGCAAGCCTTTATAAATGGCAGCCCAGGCCCGCACCTAGGACGGACCAGCACGTGCGGGGCTAGGAGCGCTACCGCAATGCGGGGCCGGTGGCGGGCCACCGGCCTGCTGGCCTGCCTGCTGCTGGTGGCGGCGGCGCATGCAGTGCATGCCGCGGACGACTTGAAGGTGAAGCTGGCAGAGGCGGAGGAGGCGCAGGAGATGGGGGAGGAGGTCGCGCAGCCGGTGAAGGCAAAGGTCGTGAAGGAGGCGCCCGAGGCGGTATTAGCCAGCGGCACGGGCGACGTGGCCACCACAGGCATGATCCGGCCTGCGTAATCCCGACTTCCCAAGCGCACCTCAAGGTAGCTTGGCGAGCGCCGAGCCGCGGCGCGCGGGCACGGCCGGCCTGCCGCGGCTGATGCCTGCGCATGCTGCACAGCCTGACCGCCCGGCGCTGCGCAGGGACGTGCGCCGGAGACGTGGAGAACTTTTGCACGGGAATCAAGCCCGGCGAGGGGCGCCTGGCGGCCTGCCTGAGCAAGCAGCAGACGGAGGAGGAGAAGGGCAACATCGAGGGCGCGCTCGCCGCCCTGCTCTGCTCCGTGCTGCTGGGGGAAGGCGCGGGGGCGGCGCCTGACGCGCCGGCGCTGCGCAGGCAAGACGCTGACCGATGAGTGCAAGGCCGAGCTGGCCAGCTTCAAGATCGACCAGGGCGAGAACATCAACAAGAACCTGCCGCTCGGTGCGAGTTTGCTGCCAGGCCTGGATCATCATCAGTGAGTGAACGAACCCGACGCGCCCCGCCAGCTGCCAACCCGCCCCGCCTCCGGCGTCTCGCAGCGGCCGCCTGCAAGGACGACGCGACCAAGCTGTGCGCGGACCAGGATCCGAAGGACCCCGTGGCTGTCTTGGCCTGCCTCAGGTGGGTAGTACACTTCCGTTTGAAAATCGTTGGCAGGCGGCGATGCCACTGCTCGGAAGCAGGCCTGGGAGGACGGGCTACCGAGTATTTGGTTTTCTTGTTTCAAGCGCTGGTGGCGGGCTGCGGCGCACGGGCGCGCGGTGACCACGCGCCGCGTCCGCGCAGGGAGCTCAAAGACCAGGTGTCCAAGGCGTGCCAGGAGCAGGTTTTTGAGACGCAGGTCGAGGTGCGCAGCCGGCCCGGGCTCGTGCCCAGCGGCTCGAGACGCTGCCGCGCGTCTGCTGGACCCTGCCGCAGCTCGTGACCCACTCCGCCGCGCGTCGCCGTCTGCTGCCCGCAGCGCGGGCGGCCCCTCACGCGGCTGCTCACGCCGGGCACGGCGCGCGCAGGCGGCCAAGGACTTCCGCGTGGACGCCGACCTGCACGTCGCGTGCGAGGCGGACGCGAAGAAGCTGTGCGCGGACGTCAACCCGGGCGAGGGCCGCGTGCAGGACTGCCTGCGCGACAAGGCCGTGCGCGTGAGCGGCGAGTGCCAGGAGGAGCTGTTCCGGCAGGAGGTCGAGAACGCAGACGACCTGCGCCTCTCGCACCGCCTGTTCCGCAAGTGCAACGGCGACAAGAACCGCTTCTGCCCGGACGTGAAGTATGGTGCGGCCGCGGCGCCCGGCAGCCCCCCGCCCGCCCCCTGCCCGCCTGACGGGCCATTCTCTTGCGCCCAGAGCCAGCGCGGCCGGCGCGGGTCGGCTGGGCGAGGCCGCATCGCCCTGGGCGGCCCAGGCCGGACGCGCGAGCCGGGAAGCGCGGAGGGGACGGGGGGACAGGGGGCCGCGCAGGCGGCGCGCGCGTGAAGGACTGCCTGGAGGAGCACCGCGAGGACAGCGGCTTCAGCGCGGAGTGCCGCGCGGAGTTCGAGAAGATGATGGAGGCGCGCGCGGCGGACTTCCGCCTGGACCCCACGCTGCGCGAGGCGCGCCGCCCGCCGGCAGGGCTTAGGGTGGGGTATGAGGGGGGTTGCGAGTGCTTCGGATGCGGTTCCCAGGCGGCGGCCGCGCATGCAACAGGCACGTCTGACGGCTGCGGCCGCCGTCCGGCCGCGGCGTGCCCGTCTGGGGCGCGGCGCCGCCGTCCCGAAGCTCCCCCGAGCCCGAAACACGCTTCCGGGCATGCATGCCCTGGGTCGCTGTGGGGCAGGCAGCTGGGCGGACGCGCGGAGCAGGCGCATGCGCTTGGTCCCTGCATTCCCTCATGCTGCTGGGCGTGCCACCAGCTTGGGCGCGGGGGCCGAGGCGCACGAGGGCCGGCGCGCAGGTGTGCGCGCACGACATCGAGGAGGTGTGCGTGTACGAGCGCGACAGCCTGGACAACATTGAGGGCTTTGACGCGCGCGTGATCACTTGCCTCCAGGCGCGGCCCCGCGGCGGGATCTGCGCACGCGCGCTCGGCATCGTTAGGCCCGCGGCCCGGTCCAGGGCCTCCCGCAGCGCCAAGACGGCGCAGAGAGAGCGGCGCCCGGCCGGCTTTGAAGAGCGGCGGCTTTGAGACTCGCAGGCGCTGTGTTAAGCAGAGTAGGCTGCCTCATGCAGTGCTGGCAAAGTCATTCACGGGCTGAGGCGCACGACAGCGCGCGCGCCCGCGCCGGCCGCCCGCAGCGTTGCTGCCGCTGGCGGCGCTGAGGCCCGCCGCGCGCCGCGCAGGACTTCCGGGACGAGCTAACGCGGCCGGAGTGCAAGAAGGAGGTGCACCGCCTGACCGCGCGCGCCAGCCAGGACGTGCGCATGGACGAGCCGCTGGCCGACGCGTGCTTTGAGGACCGCAGCCGCCTGTGCGACGGCGTGCAGCCGGCGCGCCCCGGCGCGCTGACTGCGTAGCGGTCCCGCTCGCGGGTCTGCAGCCAGCCCTGGATCCCCAACAGTGAGCAGGTCGCCGGGGGACCTCGCCTGCAGGCCTGACCTGGTCAGTGGTAGAGCCGGAGACGGGAGCTGCTGCGGGAAGGCTGCGGCGGCCCTGTGCGCACGACGGGCGCCCCGCCCGGCGCCGCATCGGCCCGGGGCGGGCGCCGCGCCGGCGGCGGCTGAGCCGCCGGCGCCCGCGGCGCGCAGGGCAGCGCGCGCGTGATCCGCTGCCTGCAGGACGCGCGCGAGGACCTGAGCTACGAGTGCCGCGCGACGCTGTTCGACGCGGAGGTGCGCATGGCGGAGGACATCGACTTCAAGTACCCCATGAAGCGCGCGTGCACAGCCGAGATCGGGCGCTTCTGCGGCGGCGTGGAGCACGGGCACGCGCGCGTCATCCGCTGCCTGCAAGACCACGTGGACGAGCCCGACATGGCCTCCGAGTGCAAGGAGGAGATCACGCGCGACCAGATCCGCTCCAACCACGACTACCGGTGCGCGCCCGCGGCCGCGCGCGCCCCAGCCCCTGCGCCCTCCCGTCCGGCGGGCCCAGCACGCGAGCACGCAGCGTCGGCCTGCGCGCCGCGCGCCCGCTCGCGAGCTCTCACACGGGCGCGCCTGTGCCCTGCAGCGCCAAGGGCGCAGTGCGCACGCCGCGCGGCCGCGTGCGGCGCGGCAAGCGGGGGCGCCCGTCGGCGCGCAGGCTGAATTACCGCCTGAACGTGGCGTGCGAGGCGGACATCGACGCGCTATGCACAGAGGAGTGCAGCCCCTACCTGGGCCAGGCGTGCGGCGGGCGCGTGCTGCGCTGCCTAACAGAGAAGCAGGACGCCATCACGTCCAAGACCTGCCAGGCGCGCAGCGCCCGGCGCTTGGCACCAGTGCTGCGCGGCCGCCCGGCGCTCGCGGCGCGGTGCGTCTGGGCGCCAGCGTGCCGCCGAAGCGCGCCCCGTTCTCAGGGACACGGCGCGCCGAGTCGACCGGGTCTGTGCCGGCTGTACTCACGCGGTGCCGGTTCGTCGGGGCTCGGTCGCCGAGGGTCGGCGAGGGCGAGCGCGCCGCGAGGTCACCGAGATATGTGAGCGCGGTCAGCCTGCCGCACGCGGGGGGCCACCGGACGTGCGGCGCACGCGCAGGACGAGGTGTTCTACTTTGAGAAGATGGAGGTCAACGACTTCCGCAACGACGTCCTGCTGGCCGAGGCGTGCCGCGCCGACGTCGACAAGCTCTGCAAGCACGTAGAGCCCGGTGCGCCGCCCGGGCCGGCGCGCTGCGCGCCGGCGCTGCGCCCTACTATCCTGCGCCTGTCCGCCGTGCGTGTAGGTCGCGAAAGGCAGCGCCCCTCCGGCGCACAAGCGGTCGTCGCGTCCCCAACGAGCAGCCTGTTCAAACCCGCCTCACCGTTGGCCGGCTCTCTTTTTATATCAACCGTGCCTCCCCCCAAAGTAGACACGACTTCACGCATGCGTGCTGCTGCTCCCTGGGGGGCGCTGGGCGCCTGCCAGGCTGGCTCACCCGTCCGTGACAGCAGCTGGACCCCCCGGCGGCCTCCGGCGGGGCCGCCGCCGCCTGGCAGCATACACTGCGGCACTGCGCCGGTCGCAGCCCTTAACGCGCGCACCGGGGGGCGGCGGCAGGCGAGGGCCGCGTGCACCAGTGCCTGCGCGACAGCTTCTCCAAGCTGACCGAGGCCTGCCGCAAGGAGGAGCTCAAGCTCAACATCATCCAGGCGCGCGACGTGCGGCTGCGGCCCAAGCTCAACAAGGCGTGCTCCGAGGAGATCGCCGTGTTCTGCAAGGGCGTGCCGCCAGGCGCGCGCCCGCGCACCCGACCCTAGCCGCACCCAACCCTGTTTGCACCTAACCCTATCCTGGGGCACCAGCGCCAGGGGGCCGCGTCCTGCTCCGGCGCTCCGCTGGGCGCTGGCGCTCTGTCACTGCTGCCCCCTCCCCGTCGCAAGCAGGCCAGCGCGCTGGGCGCGCTCCCGCTGTTTGGGTGAGCGTCACGCAGAGCGCCTGCCCCCCAGTGCGGGGCGGCAGCGGCACCAGCAGGGAAGTAGCGGCGGCGGGCTTCGAGCGGCTGCGCGCCCAGGCGCGCCGCCGGCGGGCCTGCGCGCGGGCGCCACCCGAGCCGACGGGGCGGCTGCCGGCCGCGCGCGCGCAGGCAAGGGCCGCGTGTTCAAGTGCCTGCAGGAGAGCCTGGGGCAGGCGGACTTTGGCGGCGCGTGCCGGTCGGAGGTGGAGGCGCGCGGGCAGGCCATGCAGCAGGACTACCGCCTCGACTTTGGCGTCGCCGAGGCATGCGAGCCGGACGTGGAGCGGCTGTGCGGCGCCGAGAAGGCGCGCCCGCCCTGCGGCCGGGCGCCCGTTCGCGCACGGCCGCGCCGCCGCGCGCCAGGCTCGCGGCAGGGGAGCCCGTGCGAGCATGTGTGCGGGCTTGCTGTGCCGCGTGAGCGGCCGCGCATGCAGAGGCGCGCCCGTCCGGCCGTCCCGGGGAGCCGCCCTGCGTGTTGCAGTGCACGGCGGGCGCCGAGCCTCGCGCGGCTGCCCACGGCCGGGCGCGGGGCGCGCAGGGCAAGGCGCACGGCAACGCGGAGGTGCTGCGCTGCCTGGTGCGCGGGTACGCGGGCCTGGCGGAGGGCTGCCAGCGGGAGATGTCGCGCGCGGTGCGGCTGGCGCTGTGGGACTTCCAGAAGGGCGCCGCGCTCACCGGCGTATGCGACGCGGACGTCGGCAGCGTGTGCCAGGTGCGGCGCGCCGGCGCGCGCCGACCGGGCGGAGCGGTCATGCGGGCATCTTGTCTGCAGGGGTAGTACGGGCTGCGATCAGCGTTCACCTATGCGGTCCTCAGACGCCTGCGACGAAGGCGCATTGCGCCGGGCCAGCGCTTGCGCGGTGAGACCCTGTGCACTTAAAGGCTTGCAGCACCGCCACGAACGCGCCGACGCGGGCCTGCGCCACCTCTCGCCGCCCTCGGCCGCTGAGGCGCGCCTGCCGCCGCGCGCGCAGGCGGCGCAGGAGAGCCCGCGCGCGCGCGCGGCCTGGAGCATCGGCGCCATCGGGCGCTGCCTGAGCCGCAACCTGGCGGAGAACCAGCCGCTGGAGGCGGAGTGCCGCGCGCTCGTCATCGCCGCCGCGCCCAAGGCGTGCCCTAACCCATACCCTAACCCCATTACCCCGCCTGAACTTCTGCTCCGCCTCGCCCCTGCTGCTCGCCGCGATGTTGCGCCGGCAGCGCCGCCGCGCAAGTGCGGTGCCCGCTCGGAATGCCAGCGCGCTCGTGTTGGCACAGCGGGCCGCGGCGCGCAGCCGCGCCAGCGCTCTGCGAGGTCGGGCAGCGGCAGGCGGGCAGCCGAGCCCGCGCAACGGGGCGGGTGTCTGCGTGGCAGGTGTCTGCGTGGCAGCCGCGCTGCATGCCTGCCCTGCCTCCTGAGCTGCTGCCTCTGACGGGCGCCGGCTCGACGAGGAGGCCGAGGCCCTGACGCGGCGCGCGGGCGCCGGGCGCGCAGGACGCGCAGGCGATGTTCGACAGCTCCATGACCGCTGCGGCGATCGCCAAGCGCGTGCAGGTGCCCCGCCCGCCGCAGCGCCGGCCCTTGCCCACAATGCGCTGTTGACGTTGCTGGCCACCGCCAATGCTGGACCTTAAGCCGCTCCCGCCGCTGCCGAGCCATGGAGTGCTCTGCGCCACGCGCCGGGGTGCGTGGCTCACCCTGCCCGACGTCCCAGGCCCTCTGTGCAGAGCCGGTGCCTCGCCGCGGTCCCCAGCGGGCCACGGCGCGCCCAGCACGCGCCTGCCGGGCGCTAGACGGGTCAGCGGCGCCCTGCGCGCCGCGCGCAGGAGCTGCAGGCGGCCGCGGGCATCAAGGCGCGGCTGGTCAACCCGGCCGGGCGCGGCGCGGGCATCATCACGCTGACGGGCTGGGTCGCGCTGGCCGCGCTCGCGTCGCTGGTGGTGGTCATCGTGGGCGGCGCCGCGCTTGCCTACCGCCGCTGGGCCGGCCTGGACAAGCCGCTGACCATCGTGACCAAGTCGGGCGACGTCTAGCCCGCGCGCGCCCTGCGCGGCCGCGGTTGCGCGACGCCGGGCGTGCCGGGGCGCGCCGCCGTGCGGCGGCCGCTCCGGGCGGCTCGGTGGCTCGTCGCGCGCCCGCCGCGCCGTGCGCGCAGCAAGGCTGGGCAGGCGGCGCGCGGGAGGCGGGCGCGCTGCTGCTGGGGCCAGCCGCAAGAGCTAGGAGCTGGCGTGGGAGCAGCGAGTCCTGCTGTGCATGACCCAGCGCGCACGCATGCCGGGACGGCTCATGGCCGGGGCGCCACCGGGGATCCTCAGCATTGAGGAGGCCGCGGGGGTCGGGCCAGTTGGTGAGCGGGTGGGGGCGGCAGCGCGTGCCAGCGCGCCGTGACCAGGGAGGCGCTCGCGTGCAGTCTGCACAGCAGAGCGCGCACTAGGCGTCTGTTGGCCATGGCAGTTTGCCATGTGCATCTGTGTTTTGCAGCACGTCTGCCTGCAGGCTCGTTGGCAACGCTGCCCCGCTGTGTAACAGGGCATTTAGGTGATGCAGCGCGTCAGTTCACGCCTGCGCACTGCTAAGTTCACATGCGGCACACAGCAGAAAACCCTTGTGCAACGCATGGCTACATATACATCCCCAGCACGACGTCACATGGGCGACAGCTCAGGGCCTGCGGGACGACGCCCACCGGCCTGCCCGGGCCTACGAGCGCAAGCCCGGCGCGGTCCGGCCGCCGCTGCTCAGTCGTCAAACACGATCTTGCTGCCCTGCGCCTGCGGCAGCGCGGCCTGCTGCTTCTTCGCCGCCCAGGACGGGTGCAGCGCCGCCAGCGCCGGGGGCCCCTTGCGCGGCGGTGACGCTGGCGCCGCCGCCGCGGCAGCGCGCCCGCCTCCCTGCCCGGCCGGGGCCTCGGCGGCGGCGGGCCTCTCCGCGCGTGCGGCCGCGCCGCGGGCCTGCGGGCCACGCCCGCCGGCGTCCGGCTTGCGCCGAGAGGGCACGCCGGGACCGGGTATGCGCGCCGGCCGCGCGGGGCCGGCCGGCGCGCCGGCGGCGCGCCTCCGCGCGCGCTGCCCCAGCCGGTTGCGCTTCTTGGCAGGCGCGCCCGCGCCCGGCGCGTCCCCCAGCAGCCTCTGCCGCTTGGCGGTGCGCGCGGCCGCCGCGCCCTCCTGCGGTCGTGCACCGCCGGAGTGACTCTGTGCGGACCGTGATTGGCGCACATGGGCTGGCACAGGCGCTGGAAGCTCGCCAGGCCCCAGCCGCAGGCGCGCGCCTGATCGCTGTCAGAGCCTGAGACCGACGCCGACGCGTCTTCGCTCTCCTGCTCCGCGGACTGCGGCGCTGCAGGCCCCCTGCGCGCGTCCAGGCAGCGGCCTCGGTCTGGGCAGGCCGCGCGCCACCAGGAGGCGCAAAAAGCAGTGTCGACAGCTGGGCGCACCTTGGGGAGGGCGGCGCGTCAGCCGGCGGCGCGGGCGCGCCCCCGCCCGGCGCGCCCCGGCCCCTGGGCCCGCCGGCCCGCCTCGCAGCCTGCCCGCCCGCCTCCGACCGCTCCGCGCGCGCCGCCACGACCGCCGCCTTGACGCACGCGGCGGTCAGCAGGCGCACGGACACCGCGCCCGCCAGCGCCGCCGCAGGCTCCTCACCCTCGCTGCCGGCGGGCGCCCCAGGCGCGCCATCGACAACGGCGGCGCCGCCTGAACCCTCGGCGGGTGCGGTGTCGCAGCGCGCAAGCCCGCAGAGGCCCAGGGCCTGCTGCGTGAGCGCGGCGAGGTCGGCGCGCTTGGTCGCCGCGACCTGCTGCAGCAGCTTGGCCTCTGTGGGCCCCGAGCCGGCGCGCGCGCTGCCTGCATGACAGCGTGTACTGAGCAGCCGGCGGCGAGGCGCAAGCAGGCGAGCAGGCAGGCAGGCGGGGCGGCGCGCGGCGCACCGCCGCCGGACAGCGCCTTGATGCGGCGCAGGAGCTTGCGGACGTGGAACTGCTGCGCCTTCTTCAGAGCCTGGGCGGCAGCGTGGGTCAGGGCAGCGCAGCCTACGAAGCAGCCAGTGCGAAACAGGCAGGCCACCGGCTCGCCTTGTGCAGCTGCTTTGCGACATGAAAGTGCTTGCGCTGGGCCGCGTCCCCGCCGTCTGCCTGCGCAACAATGTGCCAGGTCGTCCTTGGCAGAGTGCTGAGCGGGCGATGTGAGGCTGCACGTGACAGGCAATAGGTGCTGCGAAAGGCGGCAACAGTCCACGGCTCAAACGGTGCTAGGCAGCTATGCACCTTGCCAGGCCGGCCGCGCATAGGCGGCACGCAGCCTCCCCACCTTCCCGCTCCAGGCGCAGGTCCAGCCGCAGCAGGCAACGGGGGTTGCGCTTGGTTGGTGCACGAAAGCTTGTCGCTGTCCGTCTAGCTGTGGTGTACCTGGGCGTCTTTCCTGCAGAGACTGAACAAGAAGAATGCTACATACATTTTCTAAACTTGCCTCGCCTCGAGACAATAATGGCCATGCACGGTGGCTGATGCACTAACAGACCGCTCGCCGGGCGCCGGGCGGGCTGAGCGGGGCAGGCGCGCGCCATGCCCGAACCAGAGGACAGCCACGATGGCACCCCTGAGGAGAGCAGCGATGAGGAGGGCGGCGGGGGCCTGGTCGGCTTCCTGTTTGGGAACGTCGACCGCAACCTGCAGCTGGAGGACAACTACATGGACTCCGATGCGCTGGAGCACCTGGACGCGCTCGGCTCCAGCAGGCTGGGCGGCTCGCTGGGCCAGCTCCAGGTTCGTGGGGCTGTCAACATGAAGTAGTGCGCTCTGCACATGCCAGTCCATGTTGACAGGAGCTCGTCGGGTACTCGAGGCTGGCTGCGCCAAAGGTTGCATGCCAGTACAAGGGGCGCCTGTTGTGTGCTTTGTCACCGGAGACATTGAACGCTCCTCAACAAGCCAGTGCGACAACCGCCGTGACGCCGGGCAGGCGCTGGCCGCGGCAAAGTCTGGCGCGGAGGGCGGCAAGGCGAGCGGCGGCGGCCGCGGCAGCGTAGAGAAGGCTGATGACGCTCAGGACTTCAGCGACGAGGAGGAGCTGGCGCCTGACGAGGCGCCGCCGCAGGCCCCTGCGCCCGGGTGAGCCGCTGGCCCGAGGCCCCCCCCGGCCCACTGCCGGGCTGCGCCTCCTGCTGTTCGAGGCGCACCTGGACACTGGATACCCGCAGTCTCAGCTCCGACAAGGCCCAGCAGCGCGGGGCTGCAGGCGCGGTTGGCCGCGGCGGGCGAGTCTGCCCGAAACGGTGCAGCGCTTACGCTGCCGGCGTATGGGCTGCACCGCATCACACCGGCATGCTCGCGGTGCCACCACGCTGCTCGCCCGGCAAGGCGAAGGGCCGCTGGGGGGCAGGGTGCTTGCGGCGGCACTGCGCGCGGCCGCGGCTTTGGCGCCGGCGCCGGAGGAGGACGACTATGACGCTGAGGAGGCGCCCGAGCCCGCCGCTGCCGCCGCTGCCGCGCCCGCTCCGGCTGCGTCCGCACCGTCGCCAGGCGCGCCCGGTCGCTGCGGGCATCCCACCAACGAACCTCAACGGCGGTGTCTGAGCGCTGCTGGCGCCTGCGGTGGGGCGTGCATCGCGGCGCGTACCAACGCAGCAAGGCGGCAAGTGCCCGAGCCTGCCTTCAGGCTTACAGCTTGCAAGAGGTGCATACATGGCCTGGGTCGGCGTCGCCGGACTCACTGTCCCAGTGGCAGCCAGCCGCCGTCGCCGGACTCCCTGTCCCAGTGGCAGCCAGCCGCGTGCTTCGTCGTCCGAAGACAATCTGTGCTTGAGCTGCCAGGGCTGCAGGCTGACCACGCTGAGTGCAAAACCAAAGCATGCTTCTGCTGCCGCGCAGGAGCGACCGTCGCGCCAGCGGCTGCGGCAGCGCCGCAGCCTGCGGCGCCGCATGTGGCCACGCCAGATCAGGCGCCCGCGCCTGAACAGGCGCCTGCGATCCACGGAGGCCTCCTGCGCTTCTCGGAGCTGTTCGCGCCGGTGCCTGAACCGAGGGCCGCGCGGCTGTCTGTCGCCGAGCGCGGGCCGCCGTCCCGCGCGCCGCCGCCCGACGCAGGCGCGCGCCCTGCCGCCCCTGAGGCTGTGAGGCGGGCGCCGTGCACGCGAGTGGCTCCGCATGCTGGGTGCTGGGGCTGCTGCCAGGGCTAGGTATTAAGTCATGGGGCGCATGCGGGGAGCTCTGACGGAGTCTGCTTGCCGCCTCTGCCAGTCTGCGCAGAGCACGTGGCGCTGCCTGATGCTGCGCATGGCGGTGTGCTGCATACGCTTTGTTGACAGACTGCCCCACGGCGTGTCCGGCCCGTCGCGTCAGCGCAGCGCCTCTCAGCAAGCGGGCTTGCGCGCTGCGGCTCGCTGGCAGCACACGTGTTCACCCACTCAGGGTTAGCACCACCCTAAATCTGTGCCTGCTTCCCATCCACCCAGGCTCAGCATGCGGGGTCAAGGCAGGAGTGGGCGCCGTGTCACGGACATTTACGCGCTGCTGCGTGCGAAGGGTGGCCTGCGCACGCGTGTGCTGCGCGGTGGCCCTGGCTGCCGCAGTCGCTGCGCTGCGACGCCTCGCGCTGCCCAACGCAGGCACGGGCGGGAGCGACGACGAGGCGCTGCTGCGCGCGGAGGGCGGCGCGCCGGCCAGCGGCCTGTCGGGCAGCGAGGAGGAAAGCGGCGCCGACTCGGACGACGCCGACGGGGACGGCAGCGGCGCGGGCGCGCCGCCGCCGGCCGCTGCCCTGACCCCGCCCGCGCCCGCCCAGGGCGCGCCGGCGGGGGGCCTGGCCGCCGGCCTGCCGGCGGGGCGGCCGCCGGAGGACGCGCCGGCCGCGGCGGCGCTGCCGCGGGCCGGCGACGCCGCGGCGGCTGCAGCCAAAGGGTGCGCCGAATGCCTCCGGCGAGCGCTCCCGGTGTCTCATGTGCCCGGCCTGCATACTTTACTCTACTGCGTCACCTGTCTATGGGCTGGAGCTGGTGCGTCCCCGCTGCTGCCCAGACACGAAGCCTGACAGAACCCACGCTGCGGCAGCCGTCCTGGCCGCTGCTCTGAGAGGCAGAGCACGCTCCAGCTGCGTCCTGCAGCCCTGTGTGCAGATGCGGGCGGGCTCGCGCAGGGCGCCGCGGCCGCGCGCCGGGCCCGCGCAGGCCGCGCCCGCAGCGGGCGCGCCGCTGGCCGCCGCCGCGCTGGCGGGCCGCTTCGCTGCGGTGCCGGCGGCAGCGTTCACTGCGGTGCACCAGCTGGACTGGGAGAGCGCCATTGGCTGGGGCGGCCCCGGCACGCCGCCGGCGGCGGGCGCCCCAGAGGACGCTGCCGACGCGAGCGACGCCGCCGGCGGCGCGGAGAGCGCTGAGAGCGCGCCGCGGGCAACCCCGGCCCCGACGCTAGCCCTGCCGCTGGCGATGCTGGAGCCGCTGCGCTGCCTGCCCGCGCCGCCACCGGCGCGCGGCCTGCACCCGCAGATGCTGCGACTAGACGCGCCGGCGGCGGCGGCGCGGCCGCCGCCGCGCGCGCGCGCCTCTGGGGCCGCTTCCTGCGACTCCGCCAGCACGCAGGAGCCGGCTGTGCGGCCCGACGGCCCGGCCGACGACGCTGCGGACGAGCCCAGCGAGGTGCGCGTGCGCCGGCTGCGAACTCACATGAGCCTGTCAACATCCTCGCAGCCTGACGCCGGTGCACCTGTTTAGGCACCACCTGGCGGCCTCGCCGTGGCAGGCGTCGGCCGCCGGCCCCCATGTGCCGCGCGCGCCGCGCGCAGGTGCTGCCGACGCGCTGGGGCTGCTTGGAGGGCGGCGCGTGGCTGGCCGCGGTCGACTGGGAGGGCGCGGCCGGGCCGCGCCGCGCGCCGCCGCGCCCGCCGCTGCTGCTGGACATGGGCGACGCGCGCATGACGTTCGAGGCGCTGCCGGGCGCCGACGCGGCCGCATTCGGCCACGCGCCCGCCACCGTGCTGCCCGCGCCGGCGCGGCCGCCGCCGGTCGCGCCGCCGCCGGCGGGCGCCGGCGCCGCCGCGGCCGCGCTTGCGCGCTTCAACGTGAGCGGCGACGCGGCGTACGCAGCGCGCGCGCAGCGCCGCGGCGACCGCGGCGGCCCGGCGGCGCTCGCGCGGCACGCCACGCCGGCCGCCTCGCTGGCCACGCTGCCGGTCAAGGCGCTGGGGCGCGCGGACCTGCTGCACCGCCCGCTCGCCGCGTTCGTGCCCGCGCCGCAGCCGCCGCGCGTCAAGCTGGGCCGCGGTGCGGCGGCCCCGCGGGGCGCGCGCGCGCTGCGGCTGTCGCCTGCGCCGCTTGGGACACCACCGCTTGGGCTTTCGCGTGGTCAGTGCACCTTATCCGCTCGCCCCGCATCCTGTCGCACGCACGCGCTGAGCTGCCGGGGCCCAGTCAAAGGAAATCGGGACACAGACACATTGTCCACAGGAGAGAGCCGGACTGGCCGGACCGCAGCACGCGTGCGTGCTGACGCGGCCCCGACCGCGCGCGCGGCGCAGGCGGCGCAGCGGCGGGCGGCGCCGGCGGCGTGCAGGTGCGCCTGGCCGCGCTGGTGGGCGCCGGCCACGAGGCGCTCGCGCAGAGCTTCCGCGACGTGCAGCTGGCGGCCGTCTCCGCGGCCGACCTCTGGCGCCTGGCCTGCACCGGCAAGTTCAAGGCGGCCGCGGGTGCGCGCCGCGCGCCTCCCGCCCGGCCCGCCCAGCGCGCAGGCCGGGCGCAGACGCCGCCGCCGCCGACCCTTGGCGCGCGCGCGCGCCTGCCCCTCCGGGCGCAGGGCGGGCTTGTGGTCGCGCACGCGCGCTATGCGGCGCCCGTTGTGCGCGGGCCGGGCGCGCCGCTCGCGCAGCTCTGGCGGCACGCAAGCCCCGGGCTGCCCGGCTCGCGCTCGCGAGCGGCTCACCGGTCGGGGGTGCGCGCAGGCGAGCGCGCGCTGGTGTGGCTGCGCGGCGCGGCGCCGCGGCTGCTGCCGGACGCCGCCCCGCTCGCCGAGGCGGGCGTGCCGGCGGACGCCGCGGCGGAGCTGGCGGCGGCGCTGCCGCGGCTGCGGCCGCTGCCCTCGCGGTCCGCGTGCGCCGTGCCAGACGCGGCCTCGGCATCCATCTCGCTGCGCCCGCCCGGCGCCTTCACGGCGCGCCCGCGCGCCGCGCCCGCTGCACGCGGGTCCCTGCAGCGGGGCGCCTGCGGTGGGGCGCCTGCGTCTGGCGCGCGCGCGCGACGAGCCACGCAGCACCGAGCGGAGGCCGCCGATACCTGTCCCTGTCCTTGTCCCTGGGAGCGGCCCTGCGCGGCCGGGGCGGCTGAGCGCGCGGGCCGGCGGCCGGCGGCGCGCAGAAGAAGAAGGACCTGACGGCCGCGGAGGGGCACGTGCTGCTGCTGGAGTACCTGGAGGAGGCGCCGCTGCTGCTGGCGCGGCCGGGCATGGGCGCGCGGCTGACCACGTATTACCGCAAGCGCGGCGCGCTGGACGCGGGGCACCAGCGCCTGGCGCAGGCCGCGCCGCGCTGGCGCGTCGGCCAGGCGCGCGCCGCGGTGCCCCCATAGGGTAGGGGTAGGGTTTACGCAAAGGGCCGCGCCCGCACGCCTCGCCCGCACGCCTGCGCCCGCCCGGCTCACCGTGCAGCCCGGGCTGTTGCTGCGCTCTGGTGGCCCGCGCCGCTCCGCCGAGCGCTGCGGCGCGCCTGCGGGGCGGGCGGGTGGCGGCCGTCGTGCGCTGGTTAGCGGGGCGCGGCGGCGCGTGGACGCTCTCTCATGCATCCGCCGCCGCTGGAGCCTGGGAGCCCAACCCGCCATAGCCGGGGAGCCTGACCCGCAAGGCCAGGAAGCCCGACCTGCCGGGGCCGGGGAGCTCAAATCAGAGCCTGGGAGCACGACCTGCGCCGGCGCGCGCGGCCGCCAGGTGGACGCGCTGCAGCCGGAGGACGAGCCGCCGTTCGCGCTGGGCGCGCTGGGCGGCGGCGAGGCGCGGCTGGCGGTGGACGCCAACCTGTTCTGCGCTCCGGCCGCGCCGCACGCGCCCGGCGGGCGCGACTTCCTCGCCGTGCGCTCGCCGGAGGGCGGCCTGGCGCTGCGCGAGCTGACCGGCGCGCTGGCGGTCGGGCAGCAGGAGCCGCACGTGCGCGTGCCGTTACCCGGCTCGCGCGACGCGCGGTGCGCGCCGCTGCCCCCCCTGCGCCGGCGCGGCGCTGTGGCGCAGGGACACCGCGTGTATTGAGGCCTTGCACGCCGGCGTCAACGCGGGAATGTGAGACGTCCTCAAGCAGGGGTTGCAGATGCGTCGCCCTCTGCAAACGCCTTTCTGCCAGTGGTTGTTCTAGGGGGGAATTGTGCGGCCGCGTGCGGGGCTGTGCAAGCCGGCATGCTCCCTGCCAGCGCAGACGCCGCGGCAGCGGCAGGGTGGCCTGGCCGGCGCCGCGCGCCCCGGCTGCGCCGGGCACGCAGCCCGCTCATTGCCCCAGCCAGCGCGGCCCGCGGGGCGTCGGGGTCGCAGGGCCGCCCGGGCTGACGCGGGAGCGCTGCGCCAGGGAGCTCAGCGACCGGCGCATGGCCGCGTTCGTGGCGCGCGAGCTGCGCCGGCGCGAGGCGCGCGCGGCCAAGGGCCGCGGCGGGCCGCCCGCGCTGCGCCTGGCCGAGCTGGCCGAGCAGTTCCCGGGGCTCTCCGAGGGCGCCGTGCGCGGGCGCCTGAAGGAGCGGCTGCCGGATGTGGAGGTGGGCGCGCGCGGCGGCGAGGGCGCCGAGGTTCTCATAGGGTTGCGCCCGGGCGGGCGGCTGCCGGTGGAGGGCGAGCTGCGGCGGCTGGTCACGCCGGACCAGTGGTGCGGCCACGAGGCGATGCGCGCGGGCCTGCTGCGCCTGGCCGCGTCGGGCGTCGCCGCGCACGAGCGCCTAGCCGCGCTGCCGCCGGAGCGCCTGCGCGCGGCCGCCGAGCAGCTGCTGCCCGCGCCGGTGCGGCGCCGGCCGCCGCCGTCGCCCCGCTGCGCCTTTAGTGCCGGCCTGTGTCTCGGCTGCGGGCCCGCGCTTGCCGCCGCACGCGCGCGGCCCGCGCAATGTGCGCGGCGCATGTGTGCGCCGCACATGGGAACACACATGCGGCGTGCCCACATGTGTACACGTCGAACGCATGTGGGCGGCGTGCCCCTGTGTGCGCCGCACACTGGGCGCCCGCACGCGGCTGCCGGGCGGCCGCCGCGCGCCCCGCGGCCCCGCGGTCGGGCTGCGCGCGGGATGAGGCGGGGCCGGCGCGCAGGGCGTGCGGCGCGCAGCGGCGGCGGCCGCACTGGCGGTGGGCGCCACGCCCTGGGCGCTGACCGACAACTTCATCGCCGCGCTGCGCGAGGGCCGCGGCCGCCTGGCGCTGACCGGCGCCGGCGACCCCACCGGCCGCGGCATCGGCTTCTCGCTGCTGCGCGACGCGCGCAAGGCGCGCCCAACCCTACCCTACCCTAGCACGCGGCCGGCTCTCCTTGTCCTTGCGCGCGCATCCACCACCTCTGTGTGTTCAAGCCATGCACAGCCAGAAGCATGTGGCCCGCGGCTCCAAGTGAGAAATGTGCGGCGGCGCGCGGGCCCGTCCTGCGCCGGCCTTCCGCGGCGCCCGTGTGACGCGGAGCGCGCGCGGCCAGGCGGCCGGCGCGGCGGACGGCGCGGGCCCGGCCGGCAAGGCGGGCGCGGGCGGCATCACGGGCACCAACGCCGACCTGCGCCGCCTCAACATGGCCGCCTCCAAGCAGATCCTGCTCTCGCTCGGCGTCGGCGAGGCCGAGATCGACGGCGCGCGGCCCTTGATAGGGTTGGGGTTGGATAAGGGTTAAGGTTTGGCATCGGGCGGTCAGGGCACTGAGCGGTGCCACGGCCTTGGGCCACGGGCGCGCGGCGCTCACGCGCGGCGCGCGCGCGCAGGACTGACGCGCTGGCAGCGCATCGGGCTGGTGCGCGAGCTGAGCAGCGCGGCGCAGGCCGACGGCGGCGAGGCCGGCGCGCGCTTCGGCAAGCGCTTCGCGCGCGCGCAGCGCCTCTCCGCGCTCGAGCTGCTGCAGCAGGGCCTGCAGCGCGCGCAGGCCATCTTCACGCGCCAGGCGCGCGCGCCTCAGTTCCCGCCTGCCGCCAGGGGCCTGTGCGGGTACTATGCGGTGCTGCTTCCGGGCAGCGTTCGCGCGGCAGCCGCAAGCGCGGCGGCGGGCGCTGCTGTGAGGCGGCGGCGCAGCGGCGGCGTTATTAGGGCCAGAGGCAACCGCGCAGGAAGGAGGACGGCCGGGAAGCAGGCGGCGGGCTGCGAGGCGCGCGCGCTGAGGGCGCGGGTGCGGGGCGGCGCAGGCCGAGGTGCTGCGCGGCGGCGGCGGCGACTTCGCCGGCGGCAGCGACTCCGACGCGGGCAGCGAGCGCGAGCTGGACCGCGCATTGGGCGCGGAGGAGGCGCCGACGCCCGCCAAGAAGCCGGCGCGCTGCCGCCGCCCGGGCGTCCCCACGCCCGGCGCGCGGCGTGGGCGCCCTGCCGCGCCGCGCCATCCGACCCTCCATGATGTTGTGTGATGTATTCGATCATTATCATTATCACGGTTACCAAGAGCTGGACTCGTGATTCGGGAGGCAGTCAAAACAGAATTGTGTCTCGATCGAAGGATGTGCGAGTGCGGGCGGGTGCTGGCCAGCCTGCCGCTGTCGCGCTGAGGGGAACGTGCATGCGCAGCGACCGGTGCGGTGCAGATGCGTGCGGGTTGCTTGCCGAGCGCGAGGGGATATTTGCTCCTGTCGACGGTGGCAGGCCTGGCGAGGCCGGGCGGCCGCGGGCGCGCCTGACGGCGCCGCGCCAGCGCAGGGCAAGCGCAGGCCAATGCCGGCCGGCCTGGCGGCCATCACGGAGGAGGCCGAGGATGCGGCGGGCCTGGCTGAGCTGCGCGCGGGCGGCTTTCTGGGCGCAGAGGCCGCTGCGGCCGCCGCTTCGGCGCTGGAGGCCGAGCCGGGCGCGCGGCGGCTGCGGCGCACCATCACGCACACGGCGCCCGACGGCGCGGTCACCACGCGCGAGCTCATCTACACGCACCCGGACAAGGCGCGCGGCCGCGGGCCTGCGGCGCTCTGCGTGCGCGCGTGGCCTGTCCGCCCCATGAGGAGCAGGGGGCCATGCATGCGGCGCGCGGTGCGGCTCAGCGCATGACTGCAGTGAGGCGGCGCGGCGTCCTGCCGCGCGACCACCTCTGCGCATGTGCGGTGCCGCCGCGCATGTACTTCGTAGAGCTCGTGGCGTGCGCTCGGGCGGCCGGCTCCCCACAGGCGCCTGTTGCGCGTGCGCAGGCGTGCTGACTGGCTGCCGGCATGACCGGCGCCTGTTGCGCCGCTGAGCAAGCCCGCCTGCCCGCCGCCCCGGTCCCCTCAACACAGCGTCGACAACAAAGACCTGCATTATTCAATCAAACCCTACCCTAACCGCAGGTATGGGCGCTCAACTCGTTCTACGCGCGCGACGGCCGCGAGGGCGCGCCCGGGCAGTGGGGCTTTGGCCGGCGCACCATCCGCGGGCGGCGGCGCGGCGACGGCGGCGGCGCCGGCGACGCGGCCGCCGGCGCGCGCAAGGCCAAGGCCGCGATCCGCTGCCGCAAGTGCAACCAGGTGCGGGCGCGAGGCCGCCCGTGCGTGCTTGCAGCGAGGAGCAGCAGAAAGCGGGGCCGCGGCCGCCGAGGTGCACTGTGTCATCAGGTGACCCAGTGGGGGTGCCGGGCGGCGGCGCGCCGGGCTGCTGCCCCCAGGCGCCCGTGCGAGCTGTGCTGCTTCAGGGCAGAGCTGCCTCGGCCGTGAGGGCCTGCGGGTGCGTGAAGAGCGCCGTGTGACGCTGAGCGCCGCGCCGCCCTGCGCCGCCCGCCAGGCCGCTGACCGGGCGGGCGCGGCGGCGCGCAGGTCGGGCACAACTCGAAGAACAAGGCGTGCCCGCTGTACGGCGTGAGGGACGCCGAGGTGGGCGCCCCAGGCAACAGACCTTCTTTTTTTTGGCTTTTGTGCGCCAGCATGCATGGGCTGCCCGCCATGCAACCGATTGGGGTGGTCGCGCATGCGGCTGGGACCGCCCGCCCCGTCCGGACGCAAAGCACTCCCCCCCGCCGCAGCCGCAGCCTGGCGCCGGACCCTCCTGCCGTACCTCCCCTGTCCGCCCGACGCGCGCGTCCGCGCCGCCCAGCAGGAGGAGGACGAGCGGCCGCCGCCGGCCGCCGCCGCGGCCACGCCGCCCAGGGGCGCCAAGGCCGGCGCGCCCAAGGCGCCGCGCGCGCCCCGGCCGGCCGCGCCGACGCCCACGCCCGAGCCGGAGTCGCCGGACGAGCCCGAGCCGGAGCCGGCCGCGTCGGCCGAGCCGGACTGGGAGCCGCCGGAGGGCGCGGAGGAGGAGGACGACGAGCTCGAGGCGCGCCGCCGGCCCGGCCGCCGCGCCCGGGCCCCCGCGCTGCCGTGCCTGCGCGCCTGGCGCAGGCGCTGGGGCAGCCTGGGGCGCAGGCACGCTCCCTGATACCCAGTTGTCATGGGTGAGCTGTTCTATGCCCGGTTACGGACTGCGCTGATTGAAGCGGGTGGGCCGCCCGCGGCTGTTGATGGGTCAAGCGCATTACACCAGCGCAGCCGCGCCCGGGCGCGACCGCGTTGGCGGCGGAGTCCCCGTTGGACGCGGCCGCCTGGCGGCCCGCCCGGCGCCGCCCGCACCCTGCGTCATACAGCGGGGCAGCGCCGCGCCAGGTGGGCCCCGAGGACGCCGCGGATGTGGAGGTGCCCGCGCCCGCGCTGCGCGGCGCGGCCTCGTCGGGCCGCGAGCGCCGCCGCGGCAGCGCGCGCCGGGGCGCTGGCGGCTGGAGCCCGGAGGACGACGCCGGCGCTGACGACGGCGACGAGGACGTCGTACCGCTCAGCAGCGGCGGCGAGACCGAGGACGAGGCCGAGCTGACCGCGGCCGAGGCGGCCGCGCGGCGCAGGCGCCAGGCGCGCGCGGCTCGCCCGATAGGCGCGGCGGCCTCGCCGCAGCGCGCTCGCCTGCGGCGCGGCACGGATCTTGACACGCGCCGACAGTCTGCGCAGGAGCTGATGTCCCAGTGGCCAGGCCAGGAGGGTGCTTGCAAGCACCTGGATGGCGCGGCAGCAGGGGTGCAGACATGCAGGCCGGGCGCGAGGCGGTGCACAGCGCCCGGCGCGGCCCACGTGTCGGCCGGGGCGCCGCGCAGGTGCGCAGGGCGGCGCGGGCGGATCGCGCGGCCGCTTAAGCAGCGTATCAGGACTTATAGTAAGGGTATGCCCCGTGACGGATGCAGCGCCGCGCAGGCGCGCAAGGCGGCGCAGGTGGAGCGCGCGGCCGCCAAGAAGCGCGCCGAGCGTGCCGCCAAGGCTGCAGCCGCCAAGGCCGCCAAGGCGGCGGCCGCTGCCGCCGCCGCCAATGCTGCCGCCGCCGCCGCCGCCGCTGCGGCGGAGGCCGAGCAGCAGCGCGCCGCTGCGGCGGCCGCGGCGGCGGCTGACGCGGAGCGGCGGGCCGCCGAGCGGCGGGCCGCCGCGCGGCGCGCCGCGGCGGCGGCGGCGGCGCCCGCGCCGGCGCTGGCCGCGCCGCGCCCGTCGCTCAAGCTGAAGCTGGGCGCCAAGGTGCTGAAGCTGACCGACCCCGGCGCGCCCGGCCTCGCGCAGGGGCCCGCGGCGCCGGCGGAGGCGCCGCCGGCGGCGGACCGCAAGCATCCCCGCCTGGTGCGCACCGCGCTGTCCCGCGGCCACGCGCGGCGCGGTGTCCGCTGGTCTGCCGCACTGTGGCATTCGCCGATATCTGAGCGAGAAGTGTTTCTAGGGCAAGGAGGGCGGCTCAGCAGGGTGGCTGTCGCAGACATTCCTTGCACAAGCAAAGTGTGTTTGCCGACGTGATGGTGCTTCCAGCCTTGAGCGCACACCCCCGGCGCCGACATGCATTTGCCGCCCGAGCGATGACCAGTCCAGGGCGAACGGGTTGGCCCCGACACAGCAGGAGCTGCCGGGCTGTGAGGATCACACGCCCGCCGCACCGCATGCCTGCCCACTGAGGCTCGGCTGGTCAACGCCGCGTGCGCAGGGCCCCGACGGCAAGAAGGCGAGCAAGAAGCGGCGGCTGTCCGAGCTGCCGTCCGGCGCGGGGCCCGCACCGCGCCACGCCGACCTCGCGGGCGCCGCGCGCGGCGCGCCGCAGCCGGCCGCGCCGCGCCTGCACGTGCACCTGCCGCCCGCGCAGCGCGCCGCCGCCGCGCCGCCGCCGCGGCCGCAGCCGCAGCCGTGGCAGGCGGGCGGCGCGCCCGCGGCCGCGGCGCCCGCGCCGCCGCGCGCCGCGCCGGCGCGGCCGCCGGCCAAGAAGGCGGGGGCGGCGCGCAAGCAGCTGGCGCGCGCAGTGCTGGCGCGCGTGCTGGGCGGCGTCCGGCGGCGGCTGGCGTCGCCGCAGCTCGCGCCGTTCAAGGTGGGCGCCGCGCGCGCACCGGCCCGCGCCTGCGTGCGCGCCGGCGTGGGTGTGGCTCGGCGGGGGGCGGCATGCCTGAGGGGAGCGCCAGCGGCGGCGTGTGATCGAGGGCGGTGTGTTGGCGCACATGCGCAGAGAGGCAGCGTGTCCGCCAGAGCCGCATGGCTATGATGAGGGTTTGACAGCACGGCGCCGGAGGCGGACGCACGGCTGCGCAAGGCCGACACAGCTGCATCAGCCTCGCAGCATGCCACATGTTGGGTGCTCATGCGGCGTGCGCAGCACGCGCTCTGCAGCCGCTGCACCAGTACCGCTTTGCACCAAAGGCGACCGGCCAAGTACCGGCAGACCAAACGGGGTACCCTGTCGTGACGCGGGCCCACGCCGAGCTGTGAGCGGGTGCGCGCGCGCGCAGCACGCGGTCACGACGACCGCCGCGCCGGACTACCACCGCTTCGTGCGCGAGGGCGACGAGATGTGCCTGGCCCAGATCGAGCGCAAGATCAAGGGCGCCCGGTACGGCGCCGGCGCCGAGCTGCGCGCGGACGTGGCGCGCATCGTCGCCAATGCGGCCGCCTACAACGCGCCCGGCTGCGGAAAGTACGGCGGGCCGGGTGCGGGGTCCTAACCCTACCCTGGTGCGGGGATCGCCCGGCGCCTCGCGCGTCCCCCGCACCCCGCCAGCGCGCTGCGCGGATGCGGCGCGGTGCGGGACGCGCGACGGGCCTTTTGCCGGACCTGCCCAGCGCGCCAGGGTGTCAGGCTGTGCCACGCGAGCGGCGCAGCCGGCCCATGCAGGCGCCGCGCGCACCTCCGCAGTGGTCGTCAGCTCCAGCTTTGCCAGCCCTGCTGTGGCGGAAAGTGCTGTGCTCATGACAGTGCTCTGCCCGTTGCCTGCTGGTGCTGCTGCCGCGCCGAGTGCGGGGCGCCCAGCCGCGCAGACATCATCGGCATGGCGGAGCTGCTGCTGGCGGCCGTGGACGCCGAGCTGGCCGGCCACGCGGCGGAGCTCGCCTCGCTGGAGGCCGCCGTGCGGCACGAGGACCGCGCGGGCGCGCTGGGCGCGGGTGCGCCGCCGCCCAACGCGCTGCCTGCCGGTGCCTGCGGCAGCGGCTGGCGCAGCCCGCCTGGCCGCTGGAAGGGCAGGCGCGCGTGGCCGTGACACGGCGCAGAGGCAGAGCGCCCGCGCTTGCACAGCTCAGGGTGTCTGCGGCTGGACATGCCCGGCTGGTTCTGCGACCCTGCAGCGCGGCCTCGCCAGGCGCGCCCCCGTGCTGAGCGTGCTCTGCGCGCGCAGCGGCGGCCCCGGCTGCGTCGGCGGCGGCGGCGGCGGCGGCGGCGGCGGCGGGGGCGGCGCCCGCGGAGGAGATCTGGGTGCAGTGCACCAGCTGCAGCCGGTGGGCGCCCAGCCCGCCGCATGTGCTGCTGGGTCACATGCATGGCTGCCGCTGGGGCATCGCTGTGCGGCTTTAACAAGCTGGAGCGCCAAGCCCGGGGGCTGCGTACCTTCCTGCTGCACGTACAGTGTCGCGGAGTGTCTCGGGACGGGGCCGCACCTGCCTGCATAGAGCCACATGCTCGTGCTGCCACAGGCACGCATGCGTGCTGCACTGAAAACGCGTCTGCTCCTGTCTCCGCCTGCGCGTCCTGTGGTGCGCGCCGCGCGCCCGTTTTAAACCAAGCACCGGCGCGGCGCAGGTGGCGCAACATCTCGCCCGCGGTCCAGCTTGCGACGGTGAGCCGCTCGGACAGCGACCCCTGGTACTGCTCCTGGAACTTTGAGCGCCCGGGCGCGTCGTGCGAGCAGCCGGACGACTACGAGACCGCCGCGCGCCTGGGCTGGATGGGCCAGTAGGGCAGGTCGCCGGGCCCCGGCCCTGTGCCTGTGAACCGCGCTTGCGTGGCATGCACTGTTTGATCAGCTTGGCTGCGTCAGGTCGCTCTAGTGTGTCTGAAGGCTTTGTTATGAACAGCTACAGTGTGTCTGAAGCTTCCGTTATGAACACTGTTTGGGCACCGCCATGAACAACTAGGTCAAAGACTGCTGTGACAATGCTTGGAGACTGCTGTGAAAAATAGTCCCAGGTATGTTGTAAAATGTATTACAGGGCCTGCATGCAGGCGCGCTCGGCTAGCGAGCATGGTCAGGCCTGCATGCAGGCCTAGCGATCAGCTAGCGAAAGCTTCATCAGGCCTGCACATCGGCGGCGGCAACTAGCAAGCTTGCATGTACGTCGTACACAATTCTAGCATGCACGCAGGCAGCGTCCACTATGTTGCTATGTATGCTGCGCGCGCAGCTGGTCGGGGGTTTGGCAAGTGCAGAACCCATGCAGCAGGTAGCCGCGGCTACCACTTGGTGGGGATCAAAGCCCGCATCTTGTACATCTGCACGTCCTAGGGTCAGGTCTCCCTACATCGCTGGTTCATAGCCTGCATATGTACAATGCTACCCGTACATGCGCGCACTGCGGGCCTCGCTATGTGTGTATTGCTGCAGCATGCAAAGCTCGAGCCGCTCTGCAGGGTTGCTTAGGTTCATTCCTCAAGCACAGGCATGTGCAGACAACTCACAGCAAGCAGGCCTCCGAGAAAACACTGTCCGGGTGGACGAAAGGGGTCAAGGTGACGGCTGCCGTGCAGCGCAGCGGCCTCCTGCACAGAACACACTGGACACACGCCCCGGGGAGGCTAGCGGCGGGCGGCCGCCAAGCGCAGGCGGCAAAGAATGCAGTCTTTCGGCAATTCCAACGGCGTTGCGCCGTCCATGAAGTCAGAACATCAGTTCTTAGCGGTCTTCCAGCGCAGCGCGAAATACACGAGCGTCCGGTAGAGCAGCAGCCAGCCCACCAGCGCGGCGCCTGCGCCACGCGCGCGCGCATCCACAGCAGTCAAGCGTTGAATATAAACAAGTCACAGCCGCCGGCGCGACGCCGGCTGAGCATGCTGGTAGCTCATGCGATGTCCGAGACTGCTACTCTCATGCGCGCGCCGGCCCGACCACGCAATCACACATCCCGTGCAATCAGTGCTTCTTTATGCAGGCCAGCACCTCCGCCGCCTCCCCTCATAGTGCGACTCGGCACCTCTACAAAGCCCATGTGCGACCACCCACCACAGCGCCCCAAGCGAAAGGTGCTGCAAGCAGGCGGCCAGCGGCGCACCGTTGACGGCCTGCATGTAGGTGCTGTTGGGGTCCTGCTGCAGGCCGAGCGAGCTCTGCAGGCTGGCGACCGGGTGGCAGATCGGGTTGCCGACGGGGTCATGCACGTCGACCTGCCGCACGCGCGCCCACGGTCTGGATGGGGCTAAATCAGGTTTAGTGCAAGTGACAGATCAGGTTTTTTTGGCCGGCAGTGCACACGACGGGCAGTGCGCGCGCGCCGGACCCGGGCCGGCGGCCACGCATCAGCGGCACCGAGAGCCCGCTTCCGCCCTGCCTAACCGGTTGGGCAAACTCGCAGGCAGCAAACCTCCCAGCAGCCTCGTCCTGTGACAGGCAGGCCGATGGGAAGGCGCTGCGGGGGCCTGCGGCGGGCCGGGACAGGCCGCCTGACGAGGGGGCGGGGCGCGGGGGCGCGCCTGCACGCTCGACGCGCCCGGGTTGGACAGCAGGCCGGGGTCCACGCAGCTCGCGATCTCGCGCCCCTGGTACTCCGCGTGCACGATCATGCTGAAGCCGTAGTACACGAAAGAGATGTACCTGCGCGGCGCGCCGGTCGGTCGGCATAGGCTAGGGTACGGTAGATTTGGGTTCGGGTCAGCCGCATGCGTGCGGGCGCCGCGCGCGGCCGGGCGGCCCGCAGACACATGTGCGCGGGCCCTAGCAATGGTGTCGGAACTTGAATTGATGCTGAGTTGCAGCAGCATGCAGCGCACCACTCGGACGCGGCAGTTGAGTGTCAGGTTCTGTGGCACCGTGCACTGCCAGTTGCTTAAGATGCAGGAGCGACCACCACACAGCCCCAGCAGGGCTCGCACTTGATCCACGCAATCCATGTGGGGATGCCTGCGCAACCAGCGGCCAGCTCTCGTCAACAACTGCCACAATGCTGCTGACGTGCGCTCTTGCCAGAGCGGTCACCAAACAGCCTCATACCTTGAGCCCACCCCCATGCTGCAGAGCTTGCTGACAGTTTCACGCCGCGAAGCTCATGCAGGCCAGGGCAGTAGGACAACGCATCAAACACCGCAGAGCTCATGCAGGCCAGGGCAACGCACGATGACAACGCACCACACACAGCGCCCTGGGCAGTCATCTGGCATTGGCCCGCCGAGCACTTGTGCTCTCATGCGAGAACGCATGGCGCATCAGTGCAGCCAGGCGCAGCAGGCGGGGCCGCACCACGCACAAAGTACCCGCCGGTCAGCACGAAGGTGAGCACGACGATGCTGGCGATGGTCTGCGCGGTCTTGGGCACCGCGACGACGGTGCCGATCAGGAGGCCCAGGCCCTGCGCGACCTGCGCGGCGCCACCGGGGCATCAGCGGCCGCGCCCGCCGGCGCCACGGTGGCGCGGTAGGCGTGCGTGAAACACTGGTCCGAGAGTCTCCCCCAAGGTCCTGCAGCACCCGGCCACCCCCTGCGGCCAGGGCCTCGCGGTACACCGCCACGCGGTGCTACATAACCAGCCAGTGACAACATGCGCTGCAACTTGCCGCCCTGTGGCGGTGATACCAGCTGAAATGCAGGGCGCCTGCGCGTCATGAGGGGTGGTGCGCTGACCGCGACCAGGTCTTATCAAAGGGGTGGCGCGATTGCAATGATACAATCTCTTTGGGACCTGCCTTTCAGGCATCGTTGCTCTCCCGACGGCTTGGTCGAATCAACTGGGGTCAACCACAGCTGGTGGGGGGGGGG